>Ga0070741_10000246_pt1 | contig 208946 bp, 198 predicted proteins | sample Coa_R1_4_FD_66440 | JGI IMG/M metagenome (GOLD analysis project Ga0070741, IMG submission 66440) | Surface soil microbial communities from Centralia Pennsylvania, which are recovering from an underground coalmine fire - Coalmine... | ecosystem: Environmental > Terrestrial > Soil >... | reverse complement strand
CCGCCAACACACGGCCACGCTGCGGCTTCTCCTTCGCCGTATCGGGAAGGACGATCCCGCTCACCGTGACTTCCTCCTCCTCGAGGACCTCCACGATCAACCGATCGCCCAATGGCTGCAGATGCATGTGCTTGCCCTACCTCTCTCTTCGAGTTGCTTGTGCCCGTACGATCGCGCCGCCTTCCTCTTCCCAGGCGTCAACCGCGGCCGAGGCGACCCTGTCGGGGTTTGCTTGCCGGCCATGTGCGCGCTTGTACGCTCCATATGCGGTCAGTGGTTCGAGGTCGTGGCGGCGGGTGTTCGGGAAGTAGCGGGCAATAAAGGCTTGCCAGCCGAGCTCACCGCCGATTTCAGGCTTCGACGAACGTGTTCGCGGCAAAAGCCGAACGCCCGTCATTGCCAGCTCTCGACCGGCGTCGATCGCGCGAGGGTGTACGAATTGTCGCCCAACCACAACTCGGCCGAGGGGACTGCGTCCTCGTCGAGCCACCGTTCCACCGCGCGCAGAACCAGGATGACCGCGCCGTACGACGCATCCAGAACCCGGACGAGACCCTGCTCGAGCGAGACGCGATCGACGCCGAAGGCGGCGATCAGTCGGTCGGCAAGCTCGCTTGCATGCTCCGGTGCCACGATCCGCATCTCCACGTCGTCCTCCCTCAGCCCGATACGACGTCGCTCCGAGGGTTGAGGCGCGAGAACGGCCGTTCGACCCGTGCTGCTGAGGGTGAACCCTTCCGGGGCCGATTCCTGTGGCCTCCGCAACGCGTACGACGGGGCCAATCGTTATGGCCCGCACAAGCAGTCTAGCGCGAAGAAGAGCCAGCCGCACGCCGGCGCGATCGGGCAGCAGGCGATACCTGGCCTCGAGCACGACCGGCGCTGCTGAGCTCGCGATCGCACCCGGGGGAGCCGGTCGAGCGCGTCGAGGCGGACGGCCGGCGAGTCGGGACTGCAGTCACGCGGGGCTGCATCGGCAGGGGATCTCAGAACCAGCCGCGCCGCTTGAAGAAGACGAGCAGGATCCCGAGTGCGATCAGCTCGGTGCCGACTCCGACGCCGAGGAACGTCTCCCAGCGTCCGATCTGTCCTGTGAGCCACCCGAAGTTCTGGCCGAAGAAGCCCGTCAGCCAGCTGAGCGGCAGGAAGATGGTCGCGATCACGGCCAGCTGCTTCATCACGGCGTTCAGCCGGTTCGAGACGGTCGACAGGTAGACGTCCATCGCGCTTGTCAACAGGTCGCGGTAGCTGTCGATGAGGTCGCTGATCCGGATCAGGTGGTCGTAGACGTCGCGGAAGTAGTGTTCGTCCTCGGCTGCCAGTCCGGGCAGCTGCGCGACGCCTCCGACCAGGCTGGCGAACGCGTCGCGCTGCGGAGTGATCGCCTTCCGCATCCCGACGAGCAGCCGCTTCATGCCGAAGATCTCCTGCAGCTGCCGGTCGTCGGCGCGCAGGAAGATCGCGTTCTCGAGGTCGTCGATCCGGTCGTCGAAGTCGGCCAGGATCGGAAAGAAGCTGTCGACGAGTCGATCGACGATCCGGTACAGCAAGAGCGAGGGCCGGTCGACCGCCTCGTCGCGCTTCTCGTAGCGGCGCCGGATCTCGGCGAACGGCGGGCAGTCGTCGCGGTGGACGGTGACGAGGAACCGCTCGGAGTAGAAGCAGTGCACCTCGACGAGCCGATCGGCGTCGGTCGAGGCGCCGTAGACGACGAGGAAGACGAAGTCGTCGTACTCGTCGATCTTCGCCCGCTGCTCGAAGTGCTCCGAGTCCTCGACCGCGAGCGGGTGGAACCCGAACGCCTCGCGCAGGACGTCGAAGTCGCCTGCGTCCGGCTGGTGGAGGTCGAGCCAGAAGAAGCCGCCGCCCGCGAGCAGCTCGGCGACCGCCTCCGTGCTGAAGTCGATCTCTCTGCTCCCCCGAGCGTGGCTGACCCGGCAGACCGTCCGGCCCTCACGTGACGACGGCGGCGCCCGCCCGAGCGTCGTGCCGACGTCGCTCGCCGCCGAGCCCTCAGGCACGCGAGGAGGCGCCCTCGCGATCGGACCCGCGGCGCCGCGTCCGCAGGCGGAACACGACGCTCGTGACGATTCCGAGCAGCCAGCCGAGAACGGCGCTGGCGAGGACGATCCAAACGAGCGAGGCGGTGCCGCTGCCGACGACCCAGCTCAGCTTCACCTGCCGCGTGTTGGCGACGACGAGCGCGATCACGACGACGAGGAGCGCGACGAGCGCGAACGCCCACGTGTAGAGCCCGGCGCGATGGCCGTGCCGGCGAAGACGCACGGCGCGCGGCTCGACCGGCTCCATCGTCGCCGACGGAGCGGGTGGGGACGGTGAGGGACGGGGTTCGACCTGCATGGCTTCCTCCTTCGTGACGACGATCGCCAACCAGGTGCGCTCGGATTGGCCGATGGCTCCGGCCTTCGCGGCTGAGGGCGGATCGTTCGCGGGGCCGGTTGCATCTGGCCCCGCGGGAGTGACTCGCTGCGCCGTTGGTTAAGGCGCCGCCAGTCGAGGATAGCGCCGACTCGGCCCCTGTGCCGGAGCCGAGGCGGTGCTCCTTCGGCTTCGGGTCATGGCCCGGCACGCGATCAACCCGCAGCACGCGTTCGAGCTGCTCCGCAACCACTCCCGGCCCAACGGCCGCTCCCGATCGCGAAGCTAGCGGAGAATCCTCGCGGCGAGATCGAGCGAGCAGCCTCGGTCGAGGACGAGCCGCTCCGCCTCGTGCCAGTCGCCGTCGCCGTCGGCCAGCATCCTCGCCAGAGCATCGTCGAACCCGATCGAGCGAAACCGCCGAAACCGCCAGTCGCGGACCTCGGCGTCTCCCCTGCGTTCCTCGCGACGCTCCTGCTGCGCAGGCGACGACAAGGGCGGCTACTCCGAACCCGTGCGCTGCCGGTCGCAGGCTCGAACGGTGCGGGCGGCCAACCGTCGTCCTCGCATCTGCTTGCCTTCAGATCTCGCGTGCACGCTGTTTCGCCGCTGCTCGTTTCTCAACGCGTCGCTCCTTCAGCGTCTTCTGAGGCTGCTTCTTCGCGAGCTTCTTCGGCTTCTCTGAACCCTTCATCTCGTTCCTCCGCTCGATTGCTGTTCCGCCGACGGTCGCGGTCCGTTCTCCATGTCGTCTCCCCCCGCGGTTCTGGGGGTGGATGGCGCGGAGCCGATGTCTATGGCCGCCGCCTCACGCGAGCGTTGCGGGCCGATCGTTGTGGCCAGCATCCGGCAGTCTAGCCCGGGAAGGACGTCGGGGTCGACCGTCGCCACGGCCGGCGGATCGCCGGGCACACGCGCCCGACTTCCCACCGCTCGGCCACAGCCGCCGTGTCGCGACGCCGGTGGTGACGACGATTCACGGCTTCTCGTCGGGTCGATCGTGCCGGTCTTCGAGCGGTACACCGACGTCGGCTACCACGTCGCGATCAGCGAGGCCGACCGGCACGAGCGGCTCGCGTACGCGCGTATCTCAGCCGGCTCGTCGCGCCGCGCGTCGAAGGGAGCGAGTCCGCCGTGTCGGCCGTGAGCGGCGCGCCGACTGCTCGGCAGGGCTCCGCGACGGCGGGAACGGCTTCCTCGTCGGCACTCGGCGCCGGGTCGACGCGAGCCGCATGGTCGAGGAGCACCTTCGACTGGATCACGCGATCGTTGCGCGGCACCGCGGCGGCCGCGCAGGGGACGGAGGCCCTCGCTCGGTGACCGCCTGGCTCAGGCTTCTGCCGGCGCGGCGAGGAGGGCGTCGAGGAGCGGCTCGAGCCTGGCGGTGGCGAGGCAGATCGAGCTGTCGGCGGCGCCGTAGTAGAGGCGGATCGTGTGGCTGCCGGGCTCCTGGAGAAGGCCGCACGGGAAGACGACGTTGGGGACGTCGCCAGTGCGTTCGTAAGGCGCGAGCGGCGCGAGCACCCAGGCCGGCAGGCGCCGCAGGACACGCGTCGGCTCGTCGAGGTCGAGCAGCGCGAGCCCGACCCTGTAGACCTCACCGGAGACGGTCTCCTTGACGCCGTGGTAGACGAGCAACCAGCCGTGATCGGTACGCAGCGGCGGCGGCCCGAGACCGATGCGGAGCGAGTCCCACCAGGCGCCGTCACGGGGCTGGAGCACCTGCTCCGGGGCACTCCAGCTGACGAGGTCATCAGAGCGGGACAGGAGGATCTCGCCGCGGGCGCCGCCGAACTGCGTCTTGGGGCGGTGGAGAAGCACCCAGCGGCCGCCGATGCGGTCTGGGAGAAGAGCCGCGTTCTTGTCCTCGGGTTGCCTGACGACGCCGTGGCGCTCGACCGTGCGGAAGTCCTCCGTCGTCGCGAGGAACACGGCGGGGCCGGCCGGCCCGTAGGCGGTGCAGGTGATCACCCACCGGCGGAGCTCCTCGACCCAGACGACGCGTGGATCCTCGAAGCCCCATTGCTCGCTGGCGACCCCGGGGGTGGGTGCGAGCAGCGGCGCGGGGTCGATCGACCAGCGGTCGATGCCGTTTGCGGAGCGGGCGACGGTGAGGTGCGAGATGCCGGTGCGATCCTCGACGCGCGCGAGCAGGACGGTCTCGCCGTCGAGGGCGACGGCCGCCGGGTTGAAGACGGAGTTGACCGGATACGGCCACTGCTCCGCAGTCAGGATGGGATTGCCGGCGTGCCGGTCGAAGAGCTCGCCCTCGCTCATCGCGAGGCCGTGGCCAGGGCAGGCTCACGCGTCGCGGCGCGGACGCCGGCGGCGTCGAGCAGGAGCGCGGCGCGGTGGAAGACGAGCGTCGACTCTGCGCCTTCGTTGTCGTTGAGCGCCTCGCTGCCGAGCCCGTCACTGCAACCGCCGGTCGCGAAGTCGTACAGCGGTCTCCGCAGCCGGTTGCGTCCGAGGAACCATTCGAATGCCCGCGAGGCCCGGACGCCGTGCTCGGCCCGACGAGTGACCGCAAAGGCGGCGAGCTCGGCCTCGACGAGGGCGGCGGCGTCGAGCGGCTGCTCGTCGCCGGCACCCGGTGCCGCCTCGCCTCGGTATCGCCCGAGATGACCCGGCAGCCGGAGAGCATCTGCCTCGAGCCCGCACTCGTCGCCCAGCCAGCGCAGCGACACGAGCCCCAGCTCGACGAGGTCGTCCCGGCCGAGTGCGTTCCCACCGCTCAGCAGCGCCTGCGACAGTCGCGCGTTGTCGTAGCTCAGCCCGTCCTCGAACCAGCTCCAGCCGTCCGTGGCAGTGCGCCGGTACGCGTCGGCGAGTCGGTCGACCAGGCCCTCGAGCAACCGCCAGGCTCGGAAGTCGAGGCGGTCGTGGTCGAGGTGCGAGAGGCCGAGCACGGTGTACGCCGCCGTTCGGAGCGAGACCTCGCCGGCAAGTGTCTCGACGAGCCGCTCGAGCAGATCGCGCGCGGGCCGGACGACGGCGGGGATCCAGGCCGTGGCCAGGATCTCGCCCAGCGCCCAGACCGAGCGGCCGACGTGATCGCCAACGTGCGGCTCGTCGAGCCAGCGGCGGTCGTAGGACATGAAGTTGCGCATCCCGCCGTCGCCTGCCGCGGCGTGCAGAAAGGCGAGCCCCCGATAGAGGATCGAGCTCCAAACCTGCTCGTCGGAGCGACGGGCGAGCGCCAGCGCGACCACCGCGAGCCGGGCGGCGTCGTCGACGCAGTAGCCGCTCTCGCGGTTGGGAATGATCCCGTGCGCGTGCTGAACGATGCCGACGTCGTCGACGAGCGTGAGCAGGTGGTCGCTGCGCAGGCTCGTCAGGTGCAGGTCGGCCACTCCGGCCGGACGGCGCCGCGGCGCGAGCTCGAGCGCCTCCTCCAGAACGGTTGCCGTCGCCTCGGCAACCGACGGCCACGCGAGCGAGGAACCGATCCGCCTTGCTTCGGCCCGGGCCGAAGCGAGCCTCTCCGGTTGCTCGACGTACTCGCAGACGGCGTCGGCAAGCGCGGCACAATCGTCGAACGGCACGAGGAGGCCGGCGCCCGAGGCGAGCAGGTCCCGGGCGTACCAGTACGGCGTCGAGACGACTCCGCAGCCTGCCGCGATCGCAAAGGTCAGCGCCCCCGAAGCGATCTGCTCCCGGTTGCGGTACGGCGTCAGGAACACGTCCGTCGCCGCGAGCAGATCCGAAAGCTCGTCGATCGACAGGAAGCGATCGTCGAACTCGACGTTCGCTCCGACGCCGAGCTCGAGCACGCGCCGCTCGAGCATCGACCGGTACCGCTCGCCCTCCCGGCGTGCCACGTCGGGATGGGTGCGCCCGGCAACCACATAGACGATCTCGGGATGGCGCTCGATCATCGCCGGCATCGCCTCGATCACCGTCTCCAGGCCCTTGCCGGGCGAAATCAACCCGAAAGTGGAGAGCAGGAAGCGCTCGTCCGAGCGAGCGTAGACACCGGTTGTCGGAGCGTCGAGCGCCTTGCCCGCACGAGCCGTGAGGCGAGTCGGCGCCCCGTGCGGAACGACACGCAGCTTCTCCGCGGGACAGGCGCCGCTCTCGACCAGCAGCCGCACCGCGGTGTCGGTCATCACGATCACGAGCTCCGCCTCGGCGCACAAGTCGGCGAGCACCTCCGCCTGGTGCAGCGTCGGCTCGGAGAGCACCGTGTGCAACGTCACGACCAACGGCTGCGCCAGCTCGGACGCGAACGACAGCACGTACTCGCCGTCACGGCCTCCGAAGATCCCGTATTCGTGCTGGAGCAGCACCACATCGACGTCGAGCCGCCCGAGCATCCGGGCGGTCCGGACGTAGTCGCCTCGGACCCCCTGCGCGATCGTCGCGAGCAGTCCGCGGCGCTGCGGGCGCGACGGCTCGTTCACGACCGCGACGAGATCGGCGCCCTCGACGCCGGCCACGCCGACCAGCGTCGCTCGCAAGTCGGCGGCAAAGGCGCCGATCCCGCAGGCCCGCGGCGGATACGTCGAAACGATGGCGGTACGCACGCTCAGATCCGGAACCGCCCTGCCACGGGTACGGATCGCCCCTGCATGCGCTGCGGCTGCTGCAGCCCACCACGGAGCGGATTCCGCCCCGGAAGCCTCCAGTTCCTCAGCGTGCGAAGCCGGTCGAGGACTCGCCTCAGGCTGTTTCTCACGATCTCTCCCCTCTGGATGACTCCCCCAAAACGGCAAACGGCGGGCACGTGCGGGAGTCAGAACACGGGGACGCTGAACACACGGTAGCGCACGCCACGCGCCGCGAACGCCTGCGCAACACGTCTTGCCGATCCCGCCTCCAGACACGAGGCGCCGCAGTCGTGCCGGCCGCGCCGCGATCGAGAAGTGGGCCGCCAGCCCCGAGCCGAGCGCCTCGCGAGCTCCGCCTGCCCGGCCGCGGGCGCGCGCCGTCGGCAAGCGCCGCGTCCTCGAGGCTTCATTCGCCCGGGCCTGGAGTTGCTGCAAGGCGACGCGTGAGCTGGGCGCGGGAGTGGATGCCGAGCTTCGCGTAGGTGTGGGAGAGGTGGAGCTCGACGGTGTGGACGCTGAGGCTGAGCGTGGCTGCGATCTGTTTGTTCGAGTTGCCGACGGCGGCGAGCTCGGCGACGCGCTGCTCGGCCGGCGTGAGGAGACCGGCGGAGCGTGTCGGGCCGAGGCGTGCCAGCTGGTCGCGGGCGCGTGCGGCCCACAGTCGCGCGCCCTGACGCTCGAAGACCGTCAGCGCCTGTTCGAGCGGCTCGCGCGCGGCGCGTCGCTGGCGTCGTCGGCGCCTGACCTGTCCCTGGACGAGCAGGGTGCGGGCGACTTCGAACGGCATCTCGAGCTGCCGGAACCCCGCGAGCGCCTCGTCGAGCTCGTGTTCGGCGCGGTCGAGCTCGCCGCGGGCGGCGAGCAGCTGTCCGCGGCCGCGGGCGACGACGGCCAGCGTCCAGGTCCGGTCGACGGCCCGGGCGCGTTCCTCGAAACGGTCGAGCAGCCGCTCGACACGGGCGAGCTCGCCGAGCGCGACCAGCGCCTCGAGCGCGACGGGGAGGTACTGGTGGACGTGCGGCTCGCGGATCGGTCCGGACTCGGCGGCCCCGGTCAGCTCGCGAACCGCGCTCCATGCCTGCTCGTGGTTCCCCCGTGAGAGCTCGAGCAGCCCGAGGGCCGAGCCGACCCACAGGAGCGGCTGCCAGAAGCCGACGGACTCGCAGATCGTGGCCGCGTTCGCGGCGTCGGCGTACGCCTGCTCCGCCTCGCCCCGGCGCGCGTGGACGAGCGCGCGCTGGCCGAGCACGTACGCGTTGGTCGAGGCGCTGCCGGTGATGACCGCCAGGGTCGCGGCCTCCTCGACGAGCGAGGCCGCCGCGTCCGGATCGCCGGCGTCCAGCTCGAGCCAGGAGAGCCACCAGAGCACGATCGCGAGGTCGCTCTCGTCGCCGCCGTGCTTCGCCGAGCGGGCGAGGGCGTCCAGCTTCTCGCGTGCCTGCGCGAAGCGGCCCGCGAAGAGCGTGAGCGCCGCGTCGATCGCGCTCGGACGCATCGTGAGCGGCACGAGGCGAGTCGTATCCTCGAGCTCGACCGCCTGCGCCACCCGGGACCAGTCGACCCCGCGACCGGCCAGGAAGTCCACCATCGCGCGAATCGCCAGCGCCTCCGCCAGCAGCCCGTCGTCGGCGAGCGCGGACGCCTCCTCCAGGGCCGCGGCGGCATGCGGGTCCGCCGCGTCGACGCCGCCGTTGTTGATGTAGACGTAGGCCAGGGCGACGTGCACGGTCACTCGCTGCGCGGGGTCGTCCGCGTGCTCCAGGGCCTCCTCGAGCAGCCGGCCGGCCTCGACGAAGCTGTGCTCGTTGTGGCGGATCTCCGACAGCAGGCGGAGCGCCTCGCACCGGAGCGGGCCCCGGGGAGTCTGGCCGAGGACGGCTTCGAGCAGGCTGCGGGCGCGCGGCCTGTCGCCGGCGTGGATGTAGCGCTCGGCCGCCCGGACGGCGCGCCTGCGTCCATCGTCGGCTCTGCCGGGCGGAGTGAAGACGTGCGCGAGCTCGAGCAGCTCGCCGGCGGCGTCCCAGGCTCCGCGGGCGTGCGCGTCCGCGGCCGCGGCCTCCAGGGTGTCCGCGACGCCGTCGTCGGGCGGACTCGACGCCAACGCGAGATGCCTGGCCCGCTCCTCGGGGTCGGAGACGATCCCGGCGAGCCGCCGATGGAGCGTACGGCGGCGCCGCGTCGCAGCTGCCGCATAGACCCCGGAGGCGTAGAGCGGATGGGCAAAGTTGAGCCGGCCGCCCTCGAGCTGCACGAGGCCGGCCTCCTCCGCGGCTGCCAGCCCGGACGCGGTTGCGACCCTCTCGACGAGCTCGACGGTCGGGTGGGAGAGAGCCGCGGCGGCGAGGAGCGCCTCCCGTCCCTCGGGCGGCACGGCCGCCACCCGCGCCGCGACGAGCTCGCGCAGGCTGTCCGGCACCGGAAGGGGCGCGGCCGCTTCGAGCGACGGTTCCGGCCCGAGCGCGCGCGCGAGCTCGAGCGCGAAGAGCGGATTGCCGCCGGAGACCCGTGCGACCCGGAGCAGGGTGGGTCCCGGGAACCGGTAGCCGAGCCGGCCGTGGAGGAGCGCGCCGAGGGCTGAGAGGCTGAGCGGGCCGAGCCGCAGGCGCGCGAACCGGTCCGGTCCGAGCGCTCGCTCGAGTCCGAGCGGATCCGCGGTGGAGATCGGAGTCCGGATGGTCGCGAGGACGCCGACGGGATGCAGTTGGAGCCGGCGAATCGCGAAGGTGAGCGCGGCCGCGGTCGCGCCGTCCAGCCATTGCACGTCGTCGACCGCGATCAGCACCGGCGCGACCGTCCCGAATGCGACGAGGAGGGCGTGGAGTGCCACCCCGATCGCCCTCGCGTCGGCCTGTTGCGTGCCGTCGCGGCGCAGGAGCGCACGCTCGAGGGCCGCTCGCTGCGGCCCCGGCAGCGCGGCCACGTCCTCGACCGCGTCGCCGACGAGATCGGCGAGGCCGACGAACGACAGCAACGCCTCCGCCTGCTCCCCCGCGCAGCGGAGCACGCGGTAGCCGCGCGCGGCCGCGTCGGCGAGCGCGACTCGCCAGACCGCGGTCTTGCCGATCCCTGGATCGCCCTCGAGGACGAGGCCCCGCGGCCCGGCCGCGAGCGCGTCGAGCAGCGCGCCCGTGGCGGCGACCTCGCGGTCTCGACCGACGATCTCCGGATCCATCGTGGCGCCCCAAACTTAGAGGGTTTCCGCTATTCCGTTCGAGCGAGCCGGGCCGTACGGTGGCTACGCGGTTGTCCAGTCGGCGGGAGGCGGAGGCGATGCGCTCGATCGGGTCGGGCCGGCGCGGCGCACGGCGGGTTCGACCACGATGAATCCACGATCGACACCTGCAGCGCCGATCCCGGCGACGCAGTCGTCAACTGCCCCTGAGCGAGAGGAGCGACCGGCGGGAACATCTACTCGTCCCCGGCGGTCGACGGTGGTCACGTCTTCATCGGCACGGACGACCACAGGCTCTACGCGTTCTCCGCAAGCGGCTGCCTGACCCCGCCGGGCGTGCCGTGCCCGCCGCTCTGGACGGCTCCGACGGGCAACAGGATCGAGTCGTCCCCGGCGGTCGCAAACGGGATCCTCTACGTGGGCTCGGTCGACGGGAGCCTGTACGCGTTCGACGCGGCCGGCTCCACCGGCTGCTCGGGCAACCCGAGGGTGTGCGCCCCGCTCTGGACCGGCGCGACCGCCGGCCCCATCTTCTCGTCGCCGGCCGTGGCGAACGGCGTCGTCTACGTCGGCTCCGACGACCACAAGGTGTACGCCTTCGACGCCGCCGGCCTGCGGGGCTGCTCGGCCACACCGACGATCTGCAACGCCCTCTGGTCGGCGCAGACCGCCGGCCGGGTCGCCTCGTCGCCCGCCGTGGCCGACGGAGCCGTCTACATCGCCTCGGGCGACGACCTGTACGCGTTCACGGCCGCGAGCTGCTCGAACCCGCCGCCGGGGTACGGCGTCGTCGACGGCACCCCGGGCGACGACACGCTGGTCGGCACGCCCGGCAACGACATCATCTGCGGCGAGGCGGGCAACGACACGATCAGCGGCCTGGCGGGCGACGACATCCTGCTCGGCGGTCCGGGGATCGACACGGTCGGCTACGCGGGCGAGGCGTCCGGAGTGACCGTCGACCTGAACGCGGGCTACGCCGACACCGACGACGGCTTCGACAGCCTCGTCGGGTTCGAGAACGCGACCGGCTCGGCGTGGCCGGACGTTCTGCGCGGCGACGCCCATGCGAACGTCCTCTCGGGCGGCGAGGGCAACGACACGATCGACGGCCGCGCCGGCAACGACACGCTGGTCGGCGGGTGGGGGAAGGACACGATCCAGGGGGGTGCCGGCGACGACACGATCCTGCCCGGCCGGACGACGACCGGGTGGACGGTGGCGGCGGCCGGGTCGCGGAGCGGAACACGCTCAGCTACGCGGACGTGACCGCGGGCGGCCAGACGGTCGACCTCGCCGCCGGGACGTCGACCGGTGCCGGCGGCGCGGACACGATCGCCGGCTTCTCGAACGTGGTCGGGACGCCGCGCGCCGATCGGCTCACCGGCGACGGCTCCGCGAACGCCCTGGTCGGCGGCACCGGCGGCGACACCATCGCGGGCGGCGGCGGCGACGACACGATCGAGCCCGGGCGGGGGAACGACCTCGTCGACGGGGGCCCGGGGATCGACACGCTCAGCTACGCCGACCTCGCCTCGGGCGGGCAGAGCGTCTACCTCGCGACCGGCTTCTCGACCGGCAGCAGCGGCAGCGACCATTTCGGCGGCTTCGAGAACGTGACGGGGTCCCGGGCGGACGACCAGCTGGTCGGGGATCGCAAGCCGAACGTGCTCGTGGGCGGCAAGGGAGCCGACGTCCTGAACGGCGGGGCCGGCTCCGACACCCTGCTCGGCTCGGACGGCGTCTCGGGCAACGACAGCCTCGACGGCGGGCCGGACGCAGACAGCTGCAGCGCCGACCCGGGCGATGCCGTCGTCAACTGCCCGTGAGGTCGGGCCGACGATCCGTGCTCGCGGGACCCGCCTCGCGCTCAGCGTGGCCGGCAGCGAGCGCCCGTTCGGGCCGCCCGCCGCCGGCGGGATACGGACCCGACGGCGTACCCGCTGCCGTCTGCACGCGCGGGCAGAGGATCGCGCCGACCAGGCGTGGCTTCGGTAAGCGCCTGCCACGCCTGGACAGCGCCCCGTGGTCGAGGTCGAAGAATCGGCGAGGAAGCTGTCGAAGCCCTCCGGGGCCGGGAGCGTCAGGGGCTCGACGCGTCGTCGACGACGATGCGACCGTCGGGCTCCTCCCGGACGGGGAGCGGATCGGTGAGCTCGCCGAGAAAGTCGCGGTCGCCGTCGCCGCGGAAGGCCATGAAGTGCCACCGGCCGGCGGCGGTCTCGACGAGCTTGCCGGCGTAGAGCGTCCCGAGCGGTCCGTCGGGCGCCGCGAGCGGTCCGCGTGGGGAGGAGTAGGGGCCGAGGAGCTCGTCGGCCGAGAAGGCGAACGTACCGGTGTGACCGTGGCTGCGCAAGCGGTCGAGGCGCTCGCGCGAGTGGTCCTCGGCGAGGCAGGAGACGAGGAGCTGGTAGCGCCCGTTCAGGCGGACGAGCTGTGGCACCTCGACCTGGGCGAAATCGCCGGCGCTCGTCAGCGGCGGGAGCACCTCCCAGTCGACGAGGTCGTGCGAGCGCGCGTGCGCGATCACGCCCGCACCGTCGGCCGCGCCGGCGCGCGACCTGGCGGTGATCAGGACGTGGAAACCTCCGTCCGGATGGCGGAAGAGCCACGGGTCCCGCCACGACTGGTCGCGCCAGCGCGTGCGGTCGAGGAGGTCGTACCAGCGCGGATCGGCCTCGAGCACGGGGTTCGCGGGGTGCTTCTCCCAGCGGACGAGGTCGTCGGAGACCGCGAGCCCGATGCGCTGGACCAGGCCCTCGTCGCCCCGGCCGATGCCCGTGTAGAGCATGTACCAGCGGCCGTCGTGGCCGATCGCGCTCCCCGTCCACGTCGCGAGGTCGTCCCAGCTTCCCTCGGGGCCGGGCTGCAGCGCGTCGGGCAGCACCTCCCAGGACCGCAGATCGCGTGAGACCGCATGGCCGATCGACGCGTTCCGGTGCCTGCGCCCCGGATCGCCGAGCGCTCGCGGCGCCTGCAGGAAGAACACGTGGTGCTCGGGGCCGTCACGGACGAACCAGAAGTCCCAGACCCACTTGTCGGGCAGACGGAGCGCCACGCGCTAGCCCTTCAGCGAACCCTGGAGGAGGGCGGAGACGAAGTGGCGCTGGAAGACGACGAAGACGACGATCGTCGGCATCAGGATCAGCAGCGATCCGGCCGAGAGCAGGGGGATGTCGGTGCCCCACTGCCCCTGGAACGCGCCGAGCGCGCCGGCCATCGTCCGCTTCGCGGGGTCGTCGACGAGGACGATCGCGAGCAGAAACTGATTCCAGGTGAAGACCGTCAGCAGGATGCCGAGCGACGAGATCGCCGGCCGCGCGAGCGGCACGTGGACACGCCAGAAGAGCTGCCAGGTCGTCGCCCCGTCGACGCGCGCGGCCTCCGAGAGCTCCCGGGGCATGGTGAGGAAGTGCGCTCGCATCCAGAACACCGCGAACGGCATGAAGAGGCCGATCAGCGGCAGCACGATCGCCCAGCGCGTGTTCAGCAGGCCCAGGTTCCGGATCTCGTAGTAGAGCGGCACGATCACGCCCTCGAACGGCAGCGTCAGTCCGAGCAGGAAGAGCAGGAAGACGAGCTGGCCGCCGCGGACGCGCAGCTGGCCGATCGCGAAGCCTGCCATCGTCGCGATCGCGACCGACACCGGGACGACTGCCAGCACGATGAGCACGCTCGACTTGAAGATCGCGCCCATGTTGGCGACGTGGAACGCCTTGACGAAGTTGCCCCAGTGCGGGTTCGACGGCCAGTCGAGTCCCCTCGGGTAGGTCCCGGACTGGTGCAGCGCGGTCGTGAACATGCTCGCGAACGGCAGCAGCGTCACCGCCATCAGCAGGAGCAGGAGAGTGCCCCCGGAGAGCGTGTTCCGCCGCGCGACGATCACGACTCGACCCCTCTCCGGGTCCACCACTGGATCGGGAGGATGCAGACGAGCACGAGCGCCATCAGCACGACGGCGAGGGCGGACGCGACGCCGACCTCGCGGTTGAAGAACGCGAGCTGGTAGATCTTCAGGCCGGGCACCATCGTCGAGTCGCCCGGCCCGCCGCGGGTCGAGATGTAGACGATGTCGAACGCGGAGAGCGCCGCGATGACCGTGACGGTCACGCAGACGCCGATCTCCTGGCGCAGGCCCGGCAGCGTGATCGACCAGAACTCGCGGACCGGGCCGGCGCCGTCGAGCTGCGCCGCCTCGTAGAGTGCGGGGTCGATCTTGCTCATGCCGGTGAGCAGCAGGACCGTGCAGAGGCCGAGCAGCACCCAGGCGCCGATCACGCCGACCGCCGGCAGCGAGGTCCCGAAGTCGCCGAGCCAGGCCCGAGTCACGCGGCCGAGGCCGATCGCCCTCAGGAGCTGGTTGACCACGCCCGAGCTCGAGAGCACCCAGCTCCACGCGATCCCCGCCGCGACGAGCGGGACGACCTGGGGCAGGAAGAGGACGACCCTGGCGGCGGAGCTGATCCGGCGCGAGGCCACGCGCCGCATCACGGTCGCGACGACGAGCCCGAGCACGACCGGGATCCCGCTGAAGTAGATGATCAGCTGGAACGCGTGCTCGAGCGCCCCGACCAGCTCGCTGTCGCTGAAGACCGATCGGAAGTTGTCCAGCCCGACCCACCGTGCGGGCGCGACCCCGTCCCAGCTGTAGAGCGAGTACTTGAACGTCTCGATCAAGGGCCAGAGCACGAACAGGCCGTATGCGGCCAGGGCCGGCAGGACGAAGAGCCACCCGGTGATCCGGACGTCGCGGGCCCTCACCCGGAGGGCCCGCGACGCCGACGCCCGGCTCGCCGCGTGGTACCTGCGCCGCGACGAGGTCGTCGTATCCGTCATCCGCGTTCCATTAGGCCCCGCTCGCGACCTGCTTCACGTAGTCGGCCTGCACCTTCTTCAGGAGCCCCTCCGGCGTCTCCTGCCCCGCGAAGAGCTTCTGCACCTCCGGCGTCCACGACTGCGCGTAGATCGCGCCGGTGGCGTTCGCGATGAAGTCCATCGCCCCGTTCTGGCTGGCGACGACCTTGCCGGCGGCGAGCGTCTGCGCGGTCACCGAGACCGGCTTCACCTTCGGGATCGCGAGGCTCGGCGGGCCGCCCGGGTTCGAGCCGCCGAACGTCACGTTGACCTGCCGGGCCTTCGCGTTCGTCGCGACCCAGTTGAGGAAGAACGCGGCGCAGTCGGCGTGCTTCGCCTTCGCGGCGATGCCGTACGAGAGCGGCGCCGACATGCCGGCGTGCTTGCCTCCGGCGGCGCGCGGCGGCATCAGGAAGAAGCCGATCTTCCCGAGCATGCTTTTGTCGAAGTTCCCCGACTCCCAGTCTCCGTCGAAGATGAGCAGCCCGTCGCCGTGCATGAACTTGCTCATCATCGTGGCGTAGTCGGTGGCGTTCGCATCGGAGTTGAAGTAGCCGGCCTGGATCCACTGCTGGAGGTGCTTCGCCGCAGCCAGGCTCGACGGTGTGTCGATGTTCGCGCCCGGCTTGTCGAAGATCCAGCTGTTGATCGGGCCGGGTGGCCCGTAGACGGCCATCAGCTGCTGGAGCGGGAAGAGGAGGCCGCCCGTCGCCCCGCCGTTGAACTGCACGATCGGCGTGATGCCCGCCCCCTTCGCCTTCGCGAGGATCGCGTCGAGCTGCGCCAGGGTCGTCGGCACCTTCATTCCGATCTTCGCCGCGAGCGCCTTGTTGTAGAAGACGCCGGTCAGGCTGTAGTTGACGCCCATCGCCCACAGCGGACCGGTGCCGCGCGGCTTCCCGGACGGCGCCGCCCGTAGCGAGGCGAGCTGCGAGGCCGGGAAGCGATCCCAGCGGTACTGCTTGAAGTAGCCGTCGAGGTTCTTCAGCAGCTTGTCGTGGATCAGCCCGCTCACCTGCGGCAGCCGCATCAGATCGGGCGCATTCGGGCCGGACAGCGAAAGCGGCGCGTTCTGCGTGATGACCGCGAACTGATCCTGGCGGATGTGCCACTTCACCTTCGGGTACTGCCGCGTGAACTCCTTCGTCAGCTCGACGATGTCCGGAAAGCCCGTCTCGAAGTACCCCTCCATCGTCACGGGCGCCGTACCGCAGGCGGCAGCCTCGCTCGGCGCGGCCGCCGGTCGCGACGCCGACGCAGCGCCGCCGGCCGCGCACGCCGCGGCAACCGACCCGACCACGGCAACCAGCGCCAGCAGCAGCCGCAAGCCCGGCGGAACGGCCGCCGGCCCCGAGCGCTTCACCGCCTCAAGGCGTCTGAGCATGGATCCTCCCTTTCGTCGGAGTCGCTAGCCGGCAACGGCTAGCTAAATCGAATCAGCAGCCGTGCGATAATCGCAGCCCTCGCGCCGATGGTCAAGCGATTCCCCACAACTCGCGGGCGGACCGGGTGAGCGCGAAGCGAGTCACCCTCGCCGACGTCGCCCGGGCGGCCGGCGTCTCGCAGACCACGGCCTCGTTCGTGCTCTCGGGACGGAGGGAGGAGATGCGGATCTCGGCCGACGTGGAGGCACGCGTCCGCCAGGCAGCTGTCGACGCGGGCTACCGGCCCAACATCGTCTCCAGGAGCCTCCGCACCGGCACGACCCAGACGATCGGGTTCGTCTCCGACACGGTCGCGACGACTCCCTTCGCGGGCCACCTGATCTGGGGAGCGCTCGACGCGGCCCGCGAGCGCGGCCACCTCCTCTTCATCGGCGAGACGGAGGGCGACCCCGAGCTCGAGCGGCAGCTCATCGAGGCGATGCACGACCGTCGCGTCGACGGCATCGTCCTCGCCTCCATGTACACGCGCAAGGTGGCCGTTCCGAAGGCGCTCTTCGACGGGCCGGCCGTCCTGCTCAACGCGCTTCCCAATCGACGCTCGACGATCCCGTCGGTCCTGCCCGACGAGCTCGAGGCCGGCCGCACCGCGGCCCGCGTCCTCCTCGACGCGGGCCACGCGGACGGCATCCACCTGATCGGCGCGGCCCCGCCGAACCGGGTCCCGAAGGACAGTCTCGCCGCGGTTCAGCGTCTCAAGGGGATCACGGAGGCGCTGCACGCCGCGGGCGCCGACGTCGCCGGCGCGGTGCCCTGCCCCGACTGGCAACCCGAGCTCGGCTACAACGCGACCCGCCGGCTGCTGGAGCGGGCCAGGCCCTCGGCGCTGATCTGCTTCAACGACCGGCTCGCGCTCGGGGCCTACCAGGCGCTCGCCGACGCGGGCCTCGAGGTGCCCGCGGACGTCTCCGTCGTCTCCTTCGACGACGACCTGATCGCCTCGTGGGTCAAGCCGCAGCTGACGACCGTCGCGCTTCCGCACTACGAGCTCGGCCGCGCGGCGATCGCCGTCCTGCTCGACGGCGGCCGGCAGCCGGCGAACGGCGAGCCCGGGGTCCACCGGATCCCGATGCCGTTGCGCGTGCGCGAGTCGGTGCGGCAGGTCGCGCGCCGGACCGTCCTGCCGTAGAGGCCGGAATCGCCGCCGCGAGCTATCCGCGCGCGGGTGCGCGCAGCGTTCGTTCTGCCGGCTCGCCGCGGCGTAGCTCGCGGCTCCGTTCGGCCTCGGCGTTCACCTCGGCGCCGAAGAGCAGGGCGAGGCCGGTGAGCCAGAGCCAGGTCAGCATCACGATCACGGCCGAGAACGAGCCCCACGTCTTGTTGTAGGAGGCGAAGTTGGCGGTATACGCGGCGAACCCGCCCGACGCTGCCAGCCACACGACCAGAGCCAGCGCGGAGCCCGGAGTGACGAAGCGCCAGCGCGGATGGTCGACGTCCGGCCCGAGCCAGAGCAGCGTTGCGAAGGCCGCGAGGAGGCCGCCCACGAGAACCGGCCACTGGGCCGCCCACCAGACGTACCCGAGGACGCTCTGGATGCCGAGCGCGTGCCCGACCCACTTCTCGATGTGCGGGCCGAGGATCAGGAAACCGGCGACGAGGAGGAAGGCAACGCCGATGCAGGCGGCCATGACCAGCCCGGTCACCCGCTTCTTCAGGAACTTCCGCCGGTCCTTACGGTCGTAGGCCATGTTCACGGCCGTCATGTACGCGTTCATCGCCCCGGTCACCGACCAGAGGGCGAGCAGGAAGCCGACGACGGTCATCGTGACCGTCGCCCCGGTCTGGTGGTCGAGCCGGTGCAGGCTGCCGCCGAGCAGCTGGGAGGCCTGGTGCGGCATGACCTTGTCGAAGTGGGCGATCAGGCTCGTGATCGTCGCCGGGCCGGCGACCAGGGTGAACAGGCCGACCGCGAGCAGCAGCACGGAGGGGATTGCGAAGAAGGTCGAATACGCGAGCGCGGAGGCGATCATCGGGATGTTGTCGTCGAGCGACTCCTTGCCCGCGCGCTTGAAGATCGCGACCCAGTCGCGCCGGGAGAGGTCGGTCAGGCCAGGGTCGGGGTGTCGAGCCTCGTCCCGCTCGGGCTGTGGCGACGGGACGTCGTCGAGCGAAGCCTCGTCCGGAGCGGGCCGGCGCAGGCGCGAGTCCCGCACCGGCCGGTCGAGCCGCGTCCCGTCCTCCGCCTGTCGCGCCATCGTGATCCCCTTTCTCGGTTCAGGACCTGAACGTGCCCCGGGATCAGGCGGTTACGCGCTCCGGTTCGGCCCGCGCGCCCGGTTGCGGCGCGGGCGCCGCGGGCGCCGCCTGCGGCGAGGCCTTCGTGGGCGGCGGCTCTCCCGTCAGGACGGCCCAGATCTTCGCCGCCGCCTTCTGCGCGACGACGCTGAAGACCGCGCTGGAGGCTGCGTAGAGGAGCCGCCAGCGGCGCTCCAGCCGCGCTTGCCGCCCGGGATCGGTCGTGATCGCCGCGAGCAGCGCCTTCAGGTCGTCCGCCACCTGCCGCAACTCGCCGGCCGCTGCGTCCCGTCTCTTCATACTCGACCTGTTATCCGGCGACGAGGCTCGCTACACCGGCACCGGACGTCCACGGCTTCGCGGTCAGCCTCGCGGGTGAGCGTGTCCCCACGAGTCCAGCGCCTTCGCGATTACGACGCCGGCGATCGCCGCCGCGGCGATGACGGGGAACGGGTTCGGACCGCCCGACCGCCGGGCTCGCGGCGCCGCCCGCGGCGCCTCGGGTACGGGGATCGCGGCCGCGGGCTCGTCCTCCGGCGCCGCGCCCTTCAGCCGCGCCCGGATCAGGCTCGGCCTCAGCTTGCGCAGGAACGCGGCGTCGTCCGCGAGCGCGGGAGCGATCTTTCCGGCGACGCCGCCGCGCCCGGCGGCCTGCTCGGAAAGCCGGCCGAGACGCGCGGAGCCCGACTCGACCGCGCCGTCGAGCTTCTCGACCAGCGTCATCGCCTACTTCCTCCCGGGCGGTTCTTCACCCGTCGCGTACCGCCAGATCCCGGACGCCGTGCGGCGAGCCGCCATCGTCGCAACCGCTCCGAGGCCCGCGTACAGGCCGCTCCAGAGTGCCTTCCGCAACATCACGCCCCTCCGCAGGAGATCGCCATGACGGGCTAACGGCAGGCCGCCTGCGACCGATACGGGTCGCGCGCCGACTCGGTCGTGCCTAACCGTGGCGACTCGAGAGGATGGGGTCGAAGACGGCGGTGGTGCGGCGGCTGTCGTACTGCCCGGGCGTCAGGGTGACGTAGTCGTGGCAGTGCGGATCGCCGCACTCGCAGCAGAATTGCCACGCCTCACGGCTCCGACCGGGCAGGTTCGCGAAATCGCGGATCCGGTCGTTCACCTGCCGAACGACCGCCGACAGTGCGGGCCCGGCGAGGTTCGTGTGCGGCTCCGCGGACATCCGCTGCGGTTGCTAGACTGCGGACTCCAAAGACGCGACACGAAACACGCGACTTACAATAGACGAAATCAAGATCGTATGTCAAGTGCAAGCTGGACGTTCCTGACGAACCACACCCGCGTGCTGCTGCGGCTCGCCCAGCACCCGGGGATGCGTCTGCGCGACGTCGCCGGCGAGATCGGGATCACGGAGCGGGCCGCGCAGCGGATCGTCGCCGACCTCGTCGAGGCGGGCTATCTCGAGCGCCGGCGGGTCGGACGGCGAAACCGCTACAGCGTCAACCCCGAGCGCGCGATGCGCCACGAGGCGGAGCACGGCCGCGAGATCGGCGAGCTCCTGACGCTCCTCGGAGCGGGGCGAGCAGCGGGCCGACCCGACGAGGCGACCGTCTAGCGGGGCTTCGAGGAGCGCGGCCGTCTCCTTGCCGAGCCGCGTCGCGATCCTTTCGATCTCGCGGAGCCCCTTCTCGTCCTTCAGATTCCGGTCGACACGACGGCTGGGGCGTCCGGCGCCTGCGCGAGGAAGCTGCGCAACCACTCCTCCGCGATCGCGAGGTGCATGATGTCCGCGGCCGCGGCCCGCTCTGCGTCCCGTGCGGCGAGTGCCTTGTAGATGCTCCAGTGGCTTGCGACCGTCGCCTCGACGGCGTCCCGCGAGACGAGCGACTGCCACTGCCGCGCCCGGAGGGTGCCGCTCGAGAGGTTCTGGATCAGCGACGAGAGCGTGGCGTTGCCGCACGCGTCGAGGATGACCCGGTGGAACGCCGTGTCGGCCTCGATGAACCCCGGCACCTTGTCCGCCGTCTCCATGCGCCGGAGGCACTCCTCGAGCTTGCGGAAGTCGTCGTCGACGAGGCGCGGCGTCGCGAGCCTGGTCGCCTCCGCCTCGAGGAGCCGACGCACGTGGTGGATCTCGAGCAGCGACTCGGCCCTGGCGAGGTCGCTCACGAAGCCGATCCCGGTCAGGAGGAGCTCCGGCTCGAGCGTCGTCACGTAGGTGCCGTCGCCGACCCGCGACTCGAGCACGCCGACCAGCGCGAGCGCCCGGACCGCCTCGCGGAGCGAGCTGCGGGAGACGCCGAACAGCCGCGTGAGCTCCCGCTCGGTCGGCAGGCGCGACCCGGCCGTGAACCGACCGGAGCTGATCAGCTCCTTGATCTTGGCAATCGCCTGGTCGGTGGCGCTTCCGGCCTCGGTGCTCATCGAGCGTCGCCGGCCAACGCTACCGGCAGCCGGAGTGCGCGCGCGGTCAGCCGTCAAGGCGATAGAGAGCCGTGGCGGTCGTCGTGAGGATCTGCCCGGCAGCTGCGCCGGCGACGTGCTCGACCGCCGCCGTCGTCTCGCGCCAGACCCGCTCGTAGTCGCCGTTCAGGAGCGCGACCGGCCAGTCGCTGCCGCAGACGAGCCGTTCCGCGCCGAAGGCGTCGACCGCGACGCGAACCGCGGGCACGAGGTCGGCCGCGCTCCAGTCGCCCCTCGGAGCCACGGTGTTCAGCCCGGAGATCTTCGCCCGGACGTTCGGCAGGCGGGCCGCGCCGCGGAGCAGCTCGGCCCAGTCCTCCATCCGCACGCTGCCGAGCGGCGGCTTGCCGAGGTGGTCGATCACGACGTCGAGCCCCGGATGGCGGCGGGCAAGCTCCGGGACGTCGCCGAGATGTCGCGGATAGACGGCCGGGAGCTCGAGCACGAGCCGGGCCTCCTCGAGCAGCGTGAGCGCCGGCCGGAGGGCCGGGCGGAGGATCCAGTGCGGGTCGGACTCGAGGTGGATCAGGTGGCGGACTCCCCGCAGCTTCGGTCTGCTCAGCAGCTCGTCGAGGCGCACGCGGGCCCGCCGCTCGTCGTCGAGCGGGCACCAGGCGACGATGCCGCCGATCCACGGCAGGTCGGCGGCGAGCTCGAACAGGTAGTCGGTGTCGTCGTCGCGGGCCGCGCTCTGGACGACGACCGTGCGCGTGACTCCTGCCGCCCGGACGAGCGGCTCGAGGTCGGCGGGCTCGAAGGCACGCGCGATCGCCGCGTGCTCGTCCGTCATCCAGCCCTGCGGGATCCGCGCCGGGTTCCAGAAGTGGTGGTGGGTATCGACGGCCATCGTGATTGCGGGCCTCGCGGCGAGGAGGGCGCCGCGAGGCCCGCACTGGGCGTTACTTCGCCGTCGCCTTGGTGATGAGCGAGGTGCCGGTGTCGACGTTCTTCAGCACCTTCCTGCCCTGGACGGCGGCGTAGAGGGTTGCGATCCCGAGCGAGCCGATCTTGTCGGGGTGCTGGGCGACGCTCGCAGCCTCCTTGCCCGCCTTGATCGCGAGGACCTCCGGCGGCAGGCCGTCGAAGCCGACGAGGATGATGCCGCCCGGCTTGATGCCCGCGTTCTTGATCGACTGGATCGCGCCGAGGGCCGGCGGGCCGCAGGCGGCGTAGATCGCGGTCAGGTGCGGGTTCGCGGTCAGCATCGTCTGGGTCGCCGAGGCGCCCTTCGTCTGGTCGCAGTCCGTCTCGAGCTTGGAGACGATCTTGATCTTGCTCTTCGTCGCGCCGAGCCCGGCGAGCATCCCGTTGACGCGGTCGTCGAGCGCCGGGACGCCGGGGACGCCTTCGAGGATCCCGAGCGTGTCGCCGGCCTTCAGCTTCGTGGCGAGGAACTTGCCGGCGAGCGTCCCGCCCTTCAGGTTGTTCGTGGCGACGACGGAGCTCTTCAGCTTCCAGGTGGGCAGGTCGTTGTCCATCAGCACGACCTTGACGCCGGCCTTCACCGCCTTGGTCAGCGCGGGGATCACGGCCGCGCTCGTCGGCGTGATCGCGATGCCCTTGACGCCGGCTGCGACCATGTCCTGGATCGCGGCGATCTCGCCGGCGTCGTCCGTCGCGGACTTGCCCTGCGCGTACGTGACGCTGACGCTCGGGTACGTCTTCTGCCACTTCTTCGCCCCGCCAACGAGCGTGAAGTAGAAGTCGACCGGGAACTTCGTGATGAAGCCGAGCTTGACGGACGCCTGCGTCCGGCGGGCGTTCGCGCTCGCTGTGACCGACGCGACTGCAGCAGCGCTCGTCAGGATGAGGACGAGGACGCTCACGGCAGCCAGCCTCTTCTTCGACATCTTCGTCGTCCTTTCGGTTCCGGGGGCGCGGCGGGCTGCCGCGATCGGGATTCGCGTTCACGCCGGCGTCCCTCGCCCTGCAGTAGCGGGGAACGCCGGCCTCGCTCTGGACCGGCCTGCTCGGGCGACTCGCTAGGCACCACCTCCCACGATCAGCGAGACGATCTGGGAGTGCGTCTCCGCGCTCGGGACGAGCTCGCCGACCTTCCGTCCGCGGCGCATCACGACCGCTCGGTCGGCGACCTCCATCACGTGGTCCATCGCGTGCGAGACGACGATCAGGGCCCTGCCCTCGTCGCGGAGCCGGAGGATCAGGTCGAGCACGCGGCGCGACTCGCGGATTCCGAGCGCCGCCGTCGGCTCGTCGAGGATGACCACGCGCGAGGCGAACGCGGCGGCGCGCGCAACCGCGACGCCCTGCCGCTGGCCGCCCGAGAGCAGGCCGACGGCGCCGCCGTCGTCGAGCCGGACCTGGAGGCGCTCGAGCGTCCGCCGCGTCGTCTCCGCCATCTCGCGCCGCCGGAGCACGCGGATCGAGCGGGGCAGCCACTGCGGCGTCGCGTGCTCGCGGCCGGCATAGAAGTTGTCGCTCGGGCGGAGGTTGTCGAAGAGCGCGAGGTCCTGGTAGACGGTCTCGATCCCGAGGCTGCGCGCGTCGGCGGGCGAGTGGATCGCCACGGGAACGCCGTCCATCTCGACCACGCCGCGGTCGAGCGCGAGCGCGCCGCTGAGGCACTTGATCAGGGTCGACTTGCCGGCGCCGTTGTCGCCGAGCAGCGCGAGCACCTCGCCGGCGTGGACCTCGAGGTCGACGCCGTCGAGGCCGACGACCGCTCCGAAGCGCTTGGTCGCGCCCCTGACGGCGAGCACCGGCGTCATCCGTGCCTCAGCGCCCGCGCGAGCCGCACTCGGTTCTCCACGTGGCCGCGGATCACGTCGCCCTCGACCGCGAGCAAGACGACGATGCCGATCGCCATCAGCTGGTAGAAGGCGTTGACGTTGTGGAGGTTGAGGGCGTTGCGGATGACGCCGATCGTGAACGCCCCCACGAGCGCGTTTCCGACGTTGCCCCGGCCGCCCGCGAACGCCGCGCCGCCGATGATCACGGCCGCGATCGAGTCGAGCTCGGCGAGGTCGCCGCTGGTCGGCGAGCCAGCATCGATCAGACCCGCGGTCAGGAGTCCGCCGACGCCCGCCGCGAGGCCGCTCAGGGCGTAGACCGTCACGAGGACGCGGCCGACGGGAATGCCGGCGCGCCGGGCGCCGTCCGGGTTGCCGCCGACCGCGTAGAGCCAGCGTCCCCAGACGAGGAAGGTCGTCAGGACGAGCGTGAGCAGGCCGAGGGCGAGGACGACGAAGAACGAGTAGGGCAGCCAGTCGATCGATCCGCCGCCGAGCGTGTCGACCGCGCCGGGCATGCCGGGGATCAGCGTTCCGTTCGCCGCCCAGAGCGCGAGCCCGCGGGCGATGCTGAGGCTCGCGAGCGTGACGATGAACGGGTGCGGGACGCGCCCGAGCACGAACACGAGCCCGTTCGCGAGGCCGACCGCGAGCCCGGTCCCGAGGATCACCAGGATGACGAGCGCCGCCGAGTGGACGTGCAGGAAGACGATGGCGCCGACGACGCCCGAGAGCGCGACCGTCGAACCCACGGAGAGGTCGATCCCGCGGCTGACGATCACCAGCAGCTGGCCGAGCCCGAGCACCGCGATCACCGCCGTCTGCGAGAAGACGTTGCCGACGTTGCGGCTCGTGAAGAAGACGGGCGTCGTCAGGCTGACCACGACCACGAGGACGAGGAGGATCAGCGCGGGCCCCGCGCGCAGGCCGAACAGCGCGGCCTGCAGGAGCCGGTAGCGCGGATCCGCCGCCGGGCTCGAGCCACGCGACTCGCCATGCTCCACGGGGCTCGCCAGGTCGGCCATCCCTAGACGGCGAGCGCCTCCGGCGCCGACCAGGCCGGCCCGCCGGGGAAGGCGAACTCCTCGAGCGACGAGGGAAGCATCTCGATGCTGTAGCCGGGCGCGCTCGGCACGCGGTAGCGGCCGTGCTCGACGACGGCGGGATCGCGGAAGTGCTCGTGCAGATGGTCGACCCACTCCACGACGCGGTCCTCGAGCGAGCGGCTGACGCTGACGAAGTCGAAGACCGCGAGGTGCTGCACGTACTCGCAGAGCCCGACGCCGCCGGCGTGCGGGCAGACCGGGATCCCGAACTTCGCGGCCATCAGGATGATCGCGAGCACCTCGTTCACGCCGGCGACCCGGCAGGCGTCGATCTGGCAGACGTCGATCGCTTCGGCCTGGAACAGCTGCTTGAAGATCACGCGGTTCTGGACGTGCTCGCCCGTCGCGACCCGGATCGGCGCGACGGCGCTCCGGATCCGCGCGTGCCCGAGCACGTCGTCCGGGCTCGTCGGCTCCTCGATCCACCAGGGATCGAACTCGCCAAGGACGCGCATCGACGCGATCGCCTCGTCGACGCCCCAGACCTGGTTCGCGTCCATCATCAGGACGCCCTCCGTGCCGAGCACTCCTCGGATCAGCGCCGCGCGCCGCGCGTCCGAGCGGAGGTCTCCGCCGACCTTCATCTTGATCTGGCGGAACCCGTCCGCGAGCGCCTGCCGCACGAGTTCGGCCACCTTCTCGTCGTCGTAGCCGAGCCAGCCGGCCGACGTCGTGTACGCCGGATACCCCTCGGAGACGATGAGTCGCTCCCGCTCGTCCTTCCCGGCGAGCGCTGCACGCAGCAGGTCGAGCGCCTCCTCCGGCGACAGGGCGTCCTCGATGTAGCGGAAGTCGATCGCCGCGACGAGCTCCTCGGGCGGCAGGTGCGCGAGGAGTCGCCAGAGCGGCTGACCGTCCCTCTTCGCCCGGAGATCCCAGACGGCGTTCACGACCGCCGCCGCGGCGAGGTGCATCACGCCCTTCTCCGGCCCGAGCCAGCGCAGCTGGTCGTCGGAGACGAGCGAGCGCCAGAACCCGCGCATGTCGCCGGTGATGCCTTCGAGCGTCCGCCCGACCACGAGCGGCCCGAGCGCCCGCGCAGCGGCCACGCAGACCTCCGTCCCCCGTCCGTTCGTGAACGCCAGCCCGTGACCGCCGAGGGCCTCCTCGTCCGTCGAGAGCACGACGTACGCCGCCGAGTAGTCGGGGCTCGTGTGCATCGCGTCCGACCCGTCGAGCGAGCGGGACGTCGGAAACCGCACGTCGTGAACGGTCAGTCCGGTGATCCTCATCGGCGCACGTCGGAGGTCTGACCAATCGTCGGGCTAGCGGCGATCCGGAGCGTCACGGGCCGCGACCATACGCGAATTGGTCTGATCTTTCAAGCCGACTCTGGTAGGCTCGGCCGGTCGCATGGGCTCACGGGTCGGCAAGGCGGTCTCCTACGACGGCCGAGGCAGGTTCTCGGTCCGCGACGCCGAGCCGGTGCCGCCCGGCGAGGGCGAGGTGCGGCTGGACGTCGCCTACTGCGGTGTCTGCGGGACCGACCTGCACATCGCGCACGGGGCGATGGACGGCCGCGTCCGGCCGCCCCGGGTCATCGGCCACGAGATGTCCGGAACCGTCGCCGAGCTCGGCCCCGGCGTCCACGGCTTCTCGGTCGGCGACCGCGTCGTCGTGCGGCCGCTCGACTCGCGCGGCGAGACCCCGGCCGACCGGGGCTTCAGCCACATCAGCCGGAATCTGAAGTTCCTCGGCATCGACACACCCGGCGCGTTCCAGAGCTCCTGGACGGTGCCCGCGTTCACGCTCCACCGGCTGCCCGACCGGGTCGACCTGAGGCTCGCCGCGCTGGCCGAGCCGCTCGCCGTCGCCTGCCACGACGTCCGGCGGGCCGAGCTCGTGCCGGGCGAGATCGCCGTCGTCATCGGCGGCGGCCCGATCGGGCTCCTGATCGCGCTCGTCGCGCGGGCCGCGGGCGCGCGCGTGCTGCTGAGCGAGGTGAACCCGGCGCGGCTCGAGCTGGCGGCGGAGCTCGGCCTCGAGACCGTCGACCCGACGGTGACCGACGCCGTCGCGCGCGTCGCGGAGCTGACCCGGGGTGCCGGCGCCGACGTCGTGTTCGAGGTCTCGGGCTCGGCCGCGGGCGCGCTCGCGATGACGGAGCTCGCCGGCCTGCGCGGACGGCTCGTCGTCGTCGCCATCTTCCCGGAGCCGCAGCCGGTCCGGCTCTTCGAGTTCTTCTGGAAGGAGCTCCAGCTCCGCGGCGCCCGCGTCTACGAGCCCGCCGACTACGAGCGGGCGATCGAGCTGCTCGCCGCGGGTGCGCTCCCGCTCGAGCGCCTGATCAGCCGCGTCGAGCCGCTCGAGCGGCTGCCGTCCCTCTTCGCGGAGCTGAGCGCAGCTCCGAGCGGGGTGAAGTTCCTCGTCGACTGCCGCGGATGAGCTTCGACCTCTCGGGCAGGACGGCGCTCGTCACCGGCTGCCGTCGCGGGATCGGGAAGGCGGCCGCCCTCGCGCTCGCCGCGGCCGGCGCGGACGTCGCGGGCGTGAGCGCGACCCTCGCGCCCGACGACCCGGTCGCGACCGCGATCCGGGCGCTCGGGCGGGAGTTCCGCGCGTATCGCTGCGACCTCGCCGACCGCCGGGCAGTCCACGCCTTTGCGGCGCAGGTCGCTGCCGACCTGCCGAGCCTGGACGTCCTCGTCCTCAACGCGGGGACGATCGAGCGGCGGCCCGCGGCGGAGCACGCGGACGAGCTCTGGGACCGCGTGCTGGAGGTCAACCTCACGGCCCAGTTCGTGCTCGCCCGCGAGCTCGGCCGGCGGATGGTCGAGCAGGGCAGCGGGAAGATCGTCTTCGTCGCGTCGATGCTGTCGTTCCAGGGCGGCGTGAACGTCCCGGGCTACGCGGCCAGCAAGGGCGGGATCGCGCAGCTGACGAAGGCGCTCGCGAACGAGTGGGCGCCGCACGGCGTGAACGTCAACGCCGTCGCTCCGGGCTACGTCGCGACCGACAACACGCAGGCCCTGCGACGGGACGAGACGCGCTCCCGGCAGATCCTCGAGCGGATTCCCGCCGGCCGCTGGGGCCAGCCTGAGGACCTCGCCGGCGCCTTCGTCTTCCTCGCGTCCGCCGCGTCCGATTACATCCACGGCATCGTGCTTCCCGTCGACGGCGGCTGGCTCGCGCGGTGAGCGAGGTGCTCGACCGGCTCGCGGAGCTGCGGATCGTGCCCGTGCTGACCGCGGCCGATCCGGACGAGGCCGAGCGCGCGTGCCACGCCCTCCTCGCCGGCGGCCTCTCCGTCGTGGAGATCACCTTCCGGACGGAAGCCGCGGCCGCTGCGATCCGCCGTGTCTCGGCGCTCGACGGCCTGCTCGTCGGAGCCGGCACCGTGCAGTCGCCCGAGCAGCTCGCGTCGGCGCAGGCGGCCGGCGCCCGGTTCGGCGTCGCGCCCGGAACGAACGCGGCCGTCGTCGCGGCAGCGCAGGAGGTCGGCTTCCCGTTCGTGCCGGGCGCGGCGACGCCGTCCGAGATCGAAGGGGCGCGCGAGCTCGGCTGCCGCGTCGTCAAGATCTTCCCTGCCTCGCTCGTCGGCGGCCCGGCGTTCGTGAAGGCGGTCGCCGCGGTCTATCCGGACGTCCGCTTCGTCCCGACGGGCGGGATCACGGCCGAGAACCTGCCCTCGTACCTCGCCCTTCCCACGGTGCTCGCCTGCGCCGGCACCTGGATCTGCGAGCAGGCGCTCCTTCGCGAAGGACGGTTCGACGAGGTGGAGCGCCGTGCGCGCGAGGCCCTTGCGGCGGCACGGTGAGCGTTCTCTCGCTCCGGCCGGCCGAGGAGTGCCGCTACGACCTCGTCGCCCTCGGCGAGGTGATGCTCCGCTTCGATCCCGGCGACGGCCGGATCGCGACGACGAGGACGTTCGCCGTCTCCGAGGGCGGCGGCGAGTACAACGTCGCGCGCGGGCTGCGCCGCTGCTTCGGTCTCCGCACCGCGATCGTGACCGCGTTCGCCGACAATCCGGTCGGCCGCCTCCTCGAGGATCTGATCCTGCAGGGCGGCGTCGACCAGACGTACGTCCGCTGGCTGCCGTACGACGGGATCGGGCGAAGCGTCCGCAACGGCCTCAACTTCGTCGAGCGCGGCTTCGGCGTCCGGGCCGCCCTCGGCTGCTCGGACCGTGCGCACTCCGCTGCGGCGGCCATGCGGCCGGGGGACGTCGACTGGGAGTCGATCTTCGGCCTCGAAGGAGCACGGTGGCTCCACTGCGGCGGCATCTTCGCCGCGCTCGGCCCCGGCACCGCCGGGCTCGCGCTCGAGGCGATGACCGTCGCCCGGCGCCACGGCGCGATCGTCTCGTTCGACCTCAACTACCGCCCGTCGCTGTGGCAGGCGAGCGGCGGGCCCGAAGCCGCCGCCGAGACCAACCGCAGGCTCGTCGAGCAGGTGGACGTCCTGCTCGGCAACGAGGAGGACTTCTCGGCCGCGCTCGGCTACTCGCTCGACGGGGTCGCCGAGTCGCTCGTCGGCCTCGACCCGGGCGCGTACGAGCGTCTCCACCGGGACGTGCTGGCCGGCTTCCCGAACCTCGCCCTCGTGGCGACGTCGCTGCGCGAGGCGCACACCGCGAGCGTCAACGACTGGAGCGGCGCCTGCAGCACGCGTGAGCGGTTCTTCGCCGGCCCTTGGCTGCGCGGCCTCGAGATCTTCGACCGCGTCGGCGGCGGCGACTCGTTCGCCTCCGGCCTGATCTACGGGCTGCTGCGGGGCGAGAGCGTGGAGAGCGCCCTCGCCTACGGCATCACCCACGGCGCGCTCGCGATGACGACGCCGGGCGACACCTCGATGGCGACGCTCGCCGAGGTCGAGCGCGTGATGCGCGGCGGCGCCGCGCGGGTCGTCCGCTAGGCAGCTCGGCCGGGACCGGCCGCCCTTAACGGAGCGGGATGCCCTCGTCGTCGCCCGACGGACGCGGACCGAGGATGCGGCGTTCCGTCTCTTCGATCGCGACGTCGTTGATGCTCGCCTCGCGCCGGCGCATGTAGCCGTCGTCGTCGAACTCCCACTGCTCGTTGCCGTAGGAGCGCCACCACCGGCCCTGCGCGTCATGCCACTCGTACTGGAACCGGACGGCGATGCGATCGGCGGTGAACGCCCACAACTCCTTGCGGAGCGCGTAGTCGAGCTCCTTCGCCCACTTCCGCCGCAGGAACGCGACGATCTCGTGCCGGCCGGTGACGAACTCGTCCCGGTTGCGCCACTGCGAATCCGCCGTGTAGGCGGCCGCGACGCGCTCCGGGTCGCGCGTGTTCCACGCGTCCTCGGCCGCCTGCACCTTCCGTCGGGCGGTCTCCTCGGTGAACGGTGGCAGCGGCGGGCGCGGTGTCGTCGCCGGCGCACCCACGGTGCGTCCATGGTAGCCCCGCTAGATTCGGGGGCGTGGCGACGGCCCGCACGCGCGAACTGCGCCGGCTTGCGCAGCAGGTGGCCGACGGGCTTCCGCCGCTCGTCGAGGAAGTCGTCCTCACGGGCAGCGTCTCCCGCGGTGCCGCCGACGAGGTGTCCGACATCGAGATGCTGGTCGTCACGCGCGAGGTGCTCGAGCTCGAGGAGTGCTACGAGCTCGCGCGCCTGGCCGGGCTGGACGGGCTCGACACGTGGGGTGCGCCGCCTCCGCCGGGGCGGCACGTCTCGGGATACCACGGCGGCCAGCCGCTCGAGCTGATCTGGTGGCCGCGCGACCATGCCGAGCGGCGGGTCGGCGCGCTTCTCGCGGGCGAGCCGGGATCGGCCGCCGACGCGATCGTGCACGGGGTGGCGCTCCGCACGCACGGTCTGCTCGCCGGCTGGCAGGAACGGTTCCGTGCGTACCCGGACGAGCTCGCGGCGGCGCGGATCGAGGCGGCGGCGCTGCCCTGGGGCGGCTTCACGCCCGCCGGCGTCCTGACGCTCGTCCGTCCCGGCGAGCCACTGGCGCTCCACGAGTGGCTCGTGGACGCCGCGACGCGCGTCCTCGCGATCGTCTACGCGCTCAATCGCGTCTGGCAGCCGACGGCGAAGCGGCTCCCGGCGCGGGTCGCGCCACTCGCGATCAAGCCGGCCCGGCTGGCGGAGCGGATCGAGGAGGCGCTGACGGAGCCCGACCCGCGGACGGCGATGCGGACGATGACGGAGCTGCAGCTCGAGGCCGTGCTGCTCGCCCCGAGCGGCCCGAACGTCGACCGGGCGCGCGGCTGGCTCGCCGGAGCGCTCGGGGAGCTGGGCTGACGACGCGTGTGAGCCGGGAGGCAGGCGGCACCTCCGGCGCGCCGGCTACCCTCCCGCGGTGAGGCGAGGGGTCGCCAGCGCAGCGTGCGCCGCGATGCTCCTGCTGGCGCCTTCCGCCGGTGCGATCCGTCCGGCCGAGCCGGACACGGGCGCGCCGGTCGCCGCCGGCACGCTCCCGACGGTGTTTCCCGTGCCGCAGTCGGAGCAGGCGCTCCCCGGGGGCGTCTTCGTGACGCGGACGGTCTCGCTCCTTGCCGGGCCGACGGCCGACGCCCAGACGCTCGACCTCGTGCGCGCGATCCTGACGTCGGCGGGGGCCCAGAGCATCGTCGGGACCCGCCCGCCGGGCGCGCTCGTCGTCTCCGTCGGAGCGCAGGCCAGCGGCCTTCCGGCCGAGGGCTACAGCCTGAAGATCGCCTCGGGCCGGATCGACCTCGCCGGCACCGACCCCGCCGGCACCTTCTACGGGGCGCAGACGCTCCACCAGATCGTCCGGGGACCGGAGCTGCCGGCGCTCGTCGTCACCGACTGGCCCTCGCTCCCGCGGCGCGGCGTCGTCGAGGGGTTCTACGGTCCACCCTGGACGGCGGCCGCCGTGTCGGACCTGCTCGATTTCCTCGGCGCGCACAAGCTCAACACCTTCATCTACGCGCCGAAGGACGACCCGTACCTCCGTTCCGGTTGGCGCGACCCCTACCCGCCGGTACAGCTCGACGAGCTTCGCGGGCTCGCCGCGCGCGCCGCCGCCGACCACGTCACCTTCACCTACTCGCTCTCGCCCGGCCTGTCGATCTGCTACTCGTCCGACGGCGACTTCCAGGCGCTCGCGGCGAAGCTCCAGTCCGTCTGGGACGTCGGCGTCCGCTCCTTCGCGATCGGGCTCGACGACATCTCCTCCAGCTGGCACTGCGGCGGCGACGCCGCCCGGTTCGGAAACGGGCCGGGGGCACTCGGCTCGGCGCAGGCGTCGCTGGTCGACCGTGTCGCCAGGGAGTTCGTCGCCAACCACGCCGGGGCAGGCCGGCTGATCGTCGTCCCGTCCGAGTACGACTACGGCAACCAGTCGCCGTACAAGGCGACCTTCATGGGGAGCGTCGACCCGGACGTGATCCTCCAGTGGACCGGCGGCGGGACGTACGCCCCCGTTATAACCCGGGCGGACGCCGCGGGCACGCGGCAGGTGTTCCAGCACGATCTGCTCGTCTGGGACAACTATCCCGCCGTGCCGAGGGCATACCCGCGCGCGCTCCGGCTCGGGCCGTACGTCGGTCGCGAGCCGGGCCTCTCGCAGTACGTGCAGGGGATCGTCGCGAATCCGATGACGGTGCCGGAGCTCTCGAAGATTCCGCTCTTCACCTTCGCGGACTACGCGTGGGACGACGCGCGGTACGACCCGGCGAGCTCGTGGGCCGCGAGCCTGGCGGAGGCGGCGGACGGCGACCAGGCAGCCGCGGCCGCGCTGCGGGCGTTCGCAGACGTCAACTACACGTCGCCGATCGACACGCGCCAGGCGCCGGACCTCGCGGCTCCGATCGGCGCGTTCTGGCAGGCGTGGCGTGGGGGAGGCTCGGCGACGGGGGAGGCGGACGCGCTCGCAGCCGCGTTCGCGGCCGTCAGGGACGCGCCGGCGGTTCTCGACGCGCAGCTCGCGGACCGGGAGCTCCTCGCCGAGGCCGGGCCGTGGCTGGACGCGGCCGCCGCGTGGGCGCGCGCGGATCTGGCGGCGCTCGACCTGCTCCTGGCGACACGCGGGGGCAACGGGGCGCAGGCCGACCTCGACAGGCAGACGATCGGCGGCAACGTCTCGCAGGCGAAGGCGGCCACGTTCCCGGAGTACGGCGTGGGCGAGCCGCTCGTCGTCGGGGCCGGCGTGCTCGACCGGTTCGTCGCGGACGCGCTCGCGGCTGCGTAGAGGTCTCGGGACGCGGCAGCCCGACGGCGTGAGCTCAGCCGGCCTCCGCCTGCCGCAGGTGCCAGTCCTCGGCGAAGAGGTCGAAGTGGACGTCGCGGCGCGGATGCTCCGCGACGACGTCCTCGTCGAGCGTCACGCCGAGGCCGGGGCCGTCCGGCAGCGCGAAGAAGCCGTCCACGACCTCCGGGTTGCCGGGCGCCGCGGCCTTCACGTAGTCCTCGGCGAAGTCGTTGAAGTGCTCCTGGATCTTGAAGTTCGGCGTGGCCGCGGCGAGGTGGAGCGCTGCCGCCGTCGAGACCGGGCCGCCGACGTTGTGCGGCGCGACGAGGACGTAGTACGACTCCGCCCACGCGGCGATCCGGCGCGTCTCGAGGATCCCGCCGCACATCGTCAGGTCGGGCTGCACGACGTCGGCGGCCTGGAGCTCGAAGAGCTCGCGGAACTCGTCGCGCACGTGGATCCGCTCGCCCGTGGCGACCGGGATCGTCACCTGGTCGGAGACCTTTCGCAGCGCTGCGAGGTTCCCCGGCGGCACCGGCTCCTCGATCCAGGCGGGCCGGAACGGCTCCAGGTCGCGCGCGATCGAGACCGCCTCGGCGGGCGTGAACCGGCCGTGCATCTCGACGAGGACGTCGACCTCGGGCCCGACCGCGTCCCGGACGGCCTCGACGAGCTCGACCGCGTGCGTCCGCTCGTGCCGCTCGAGCTCCCACGTGCCGGCGCCGAACGGGTCGAGCTTCAGCGCCCGGTAGCCCTGCTCGAGGACCTTCAGCGCGGCCGCGCCGAACTCCTCGGGCGTCCGCTCGACGGTGTACCAGCCGTTCGCGTACGCCCTGATCCGGTCGCGCACGGGACCGCCGAGCAGGCGGTACACGGGCTGGTCGAGCGCCTTCCCGACGATGTCCCAGCAGGCCGTCTCGAGCACGGCGAGCGCGGACATGGCGATCTGGCCGGCGCGCGCGTACTCCCGGCGCCAGAGCCGCTGGATCAGCGCCTCGATCGCGAACGGGTCGCTGCCGAGGACGAGCGCCGGCACGGCCTCGCGTAGGTAGCCGAGGAGCGCCTCCGTCTGGTTGATCATCCGCACCTCGCCGACGCCCTCGATGCCCTCGTCGGTGCGGACGACGACGAAGGTCAGGTTCCGCCACTCGGTTCCGAGCACGAGCGGGCGGACGTCCGAGATCCTCACGTCAGAGCGTCACGCCGAGCTGCCACGGGTTGAACTCCTCCTCGCCGATGCCCGCGAGCTCGCTCTTCGTCCGCTTTCCGGACGCGACGGCGAGCAGCTCCTCGAAGATCTCCCGGCCGACCTCGTCGAGCGTCGCGCCCTCGAGGATCCGGCCGGCGTTGACGTCCATGTCGGGCTCCTGCGCGGCGTAGAGCGCGGGGTTCGTGGCGATCTTGATCGACGGCGCCGGCTTGAAGCCGAACGCCGAGCCGCGGCCAGTCGTGAAGACGACGACGTTGCAACCGCCGGCGACCTGGCCGGTCACGGAGACCGGGTCGTAGCCGGGCGTGTCCATGTGCACGAAGCCGCGCTCGACGATCCGCTCCGCGTAGCCGACGACGTCGTTCAGCGGCGTGGAGCCGGCCTTCGCAACGGCGCCGAGCGACTTCTCGTAGATCGTCGTCAGGCCTCCCGCCTTGTTGCCGGGCGTCGGGTTGTTGTCGATCGACCCGCCGAACATCGCGGTGTGCTGCTCCCACCAGCGGATCCGCTCGAGTAGCTTCCCGGCGACGTCCGCGCTCCGGGCGCGCCGCGTCAGCAGGTGCTCGGCTCCGTAGACCTCGGTCGTCTCGCCGAGGACGACCGTCCCGCCCTGGCGCACGACCTCGTCGGCGGCGCGGCCGAGCGCGGGGTTCGCGGTGACGCCGGACCAGCTGTCGGAGCCGCCGCACTGGAGCGCGACGACGAGCTCCGACGCCGGCACGGGCTCGCGAACGGCCTCGTTCGCGAGCGGGAGGAGCCGCCGCACCGCTTCGATGCCGTCCTCGACAGTGCGCCGGAAGCCGCCGTCCTGCTGGATCGTCAGCACGGTCGGGGCGCCGTTGCGCCCGAGGCCGGCGAGCTCGATCAGGTCGTCCGGCTGGTTGACCTCGCAGCCGAGCGAGAGGAGGACGTAGCCGGCGACGTTCGGGTGGTCGACGATCCCGCCCATCGTCCGCTGCAGCTGGGCGACGCCGGGCGAGCCGTGGTGGGCGCCGCAGCCGCCCTTCGTCGGGAACGCCACGACGTCGTCGACGTTCGGGAACCGCGTCAGCTCCCCGCTTGCGCGGATCGCGTCGACGATCTGCCGCGTCGCCGTCGACGAGCAGTTGACCGAGGCGAGCACGGCGACGCAGTTGCGCGTTCCGACGCGGCCGTCGGCGCGCCGGAAGCCGAGGAACGTCCGTCGCTCCTCCTCCGGGACGAGCTCGACCGGCACGTAGCCGGCGCCGACCGCGTAGTCGAGGCGGAGCGATTCCGCGCCGACGGTCAGGTTGTGGCCGTGCACGTGGTCTCCGGGCGCGATCCCGGCCGAGGCGAAGCCGATCACCTGGCCGTAACGGCGGAGCGGCCCGCCGGTCGGGACCGCGCGGACGGCGACCTTGTGCCCCGGCGGCACGGCTCGCCGCACGCGCACCTCGCCAGGGTTGGTGAGGAGCACGGTGCCCGGCGCAAGCATCTCCTTCGCGATCGCGACGTCGTCCTGCGGGTCGAGCAGCACCGCGACGCGCGAGAGCTCCACGGGTTCGGGCGCCGCTCTCGTCAGGTCGACGCGCTGCCCGGTCACGCGACCTCCGCGAAGACGGTGCACGGGCTCGAGTCGGCAAGCGCGGGGAAGAGGGGGATCGCGTACACGCGCCGGCTCTCGTCCGGATACGCCGACAGGTCGACGTCCTCGACGATGACGACGTAGCGGTCGCCGCGGCCGACGCCGCAGAGGATCCGGTGGGCCTCGATCCCGTCCGGGTCGAGCCGGCGGTAGGCGGCGAGCGAGACGCAGTCGAGCGCGATCGCCTTCAGTCCCGGTTGCTCGATCAGGTACTCGCAGGCCTGCGGGGAGACGCCCGGGCCCTCGGCCGCGTAGCGCTCGCCCTCGCCGCGGACACGGCTCCAGCCCGTCCGGATCAGGAGCAGGTCGGCGTCGCGAACGACCGCGTCGTGCGCCTCGAGCTCGGCGCGCGTGACGAGCTCGCGATCGGCCTTCGGCAGGTCGACGAGCCGCGGGCGCTCGTACACGAAGCGGTCGATCGGGACGTCCGCGATCTTCCGCCCCTCGTCGTTGAAGTGGTTCGGCGCGTCGAGGTGCGAGCCGAAGTGGTTGCACATCGTCAGCACGCCGAAGTTGGCGACGTCGCCGCCGGCGATCGAGGAGAGCTGCTCCCAGCTATAGGCCGGGTTCCCGGGCCAGCCGGGAGCGTCGGAACGGATGTCGTACGAGAGGCGGACGAACCGCGCCGTCAACCCGCGATCTCCTTGACAGCTCGTGCCACCCGCTTCAAGATCGCGCGAGCATACCGTCGACCGTCGACCGTCGCCAGGGAGGACGCTCGTTGCAGGATGGGAGCCACATCAGGCCGCTCGACCCGTCGCGACTCGGCGACGAGGTGGCGCAGATGCTCCGGCGCGCGGTCCTGAGCGGCGAGCTCGAGCCGGGGACGCACCTCGTGGAGAGCATGCTCTCGGAGCGGTTCCAGGTGAGTCGGGCGCCGATCCGCGAGGCGCTGCGCGAGCTCGAGAGCGAGGGTCTCGTCGAGTCCCGGCGGCGCGGCGTGTTCGTGAAGGCCCTGACCCAGCAGGACGTCTGGGAGCTCTACAGCCTGCGGCTGCTGCTCGAGGGCGCCGCCGTCGAGCTCGCCGTCCAGCGGTTCGGCGACGACGACCTCGCGGCGCTGCGCGGGCATCTCGAGACGATGGCGGAGGCGGCGTCGGCCGGCCGGACGAACGAGTTCGCGGAGGCGGACATGCGCTTCCACGCCGAGTTCTTCGAGCGGGCGGGGCACCGGCGGCTGCTGCGCGTCTGGCAGAGCTTCTCCGAGACCTACCGCGTCATCCTCGAGATCACCGACTCGCGGAGCCCGGACCTCGAGTCCGTGGTCGAGGACCACCGGGCGATCCTCGCGGCGATCGAGCGGCGCGACGCCGATGAGGCGCGGCGGCGGGACGAGGAGAGCCTTCGCCACGGTCAGTCGGTCTTCGAGCGGCGGGTCGCCGCGAGCGTCGCGGCGCCGGCGGGAGGGGGTGGTGCGCGCTAGGCGACAGGAGCTCGAAGACGCAGACACACGTCCGGAGGGACACTCGAGGAGGAGGTCCAGACGCAATGACGCGAAAGAATCGGGTCGCCGGCAAGCGCTCGCTCGCAGCGCTGGCGGCCGTGCTGGCAATCGGAGGGATGGCGATCACGGGCGCATTCGCCCAGAGCCACGGCAGCGCCGCCCCGGCGAAGAAGTGGAAGATCGCCCTGTCCAACTCCTTCATCGGCAACAAGTGGCGGATCGAGATGGAGAACCTGTTCAAGGCGGCCTGCAAGATGCAGCCCTACAACGAGCAGGTCGACTGCTCCGTCTACAACTCGGGGAACGACGTCTCGAAGCAGACCCAGCAGATGTCGAACCTCATCTCGCAGCACGTCGACGCGATCGTGCTGAACGCGGCTTCGCCGACCGGCCTGAACGGGATCATCGGCCAGGCGTGCGCCCGCGGGATCCTCGTCGTGTCGTACGACAACGTCGTCACCGCGCCGTGCGCGCTCAAGGTCAACACCGATCAGTTCAAGTTCGGCGAGCAGCTCGCGGGCGAGCTCGTGACGAGGCTCCACGGCAAGGGCAACGTGATCATGGTCACGGGCGTCCCCGGCACGTTCGTCGACGAGCAGCGGAACAAGGGCGCCGACGCGGTCTGGAAGAAGAACCCCGGCATCAAGGTCGTCTCCCGCTACACCGGCATGTGGGACTCGTCGACGGCCCAGCGGAACACGGCGTCGCAGCTTCCGTCCCTGCCGAAGATCAACGGCATCTGGGCGCAGGGCGGGACGGACGGCGTGCTCAAGGCGTTCATCGACGCGAAGCGAACGCCGCTCCCGCCGACGGCCGGCGAGGCGGAGAACGGCTTCCGCAAGTTCATGCTGCCGAAGGGCTATCTCGGGCAGCACGTGGTCGGAATCTCCATCGGCCAGCCGCCGTTCCTCGTGCTGGCCTCGCTCGAGCTCGCCCGCCAGGTGCTGTCGAAGCAGCGCCCGAAGGGCGACATCGAGATCCCGTTCCCGGCGGTGACGGAGAAGACCGTCAAGACGGGAATCACGGTCTTCCCGAACCTGCCTGACAGCTTCTTCACGGACTTCACGGACTCCGGTCCGAAGGCGACTGTGAAGATCTGCGTCCAGGCGGCGTTGAGCGGGAAGCCCTGCCCCGGCCCGCTGAAGGTGAACCTGCCGACGAAGTAGCTCCTCGCGACGGGTGGCGGCTCGGGCGACCGGCCGCCACCCGCCTCTGGAGGGAGGAAGCCTGAGCCCAGCGAACCCGGCCATCGAGGGGAGCGCCATCTCGCGGTCGTTCGGCGGCGTCCGGGCGCTCTCGGACGCGTCGTTCAGCGCCGACTTCGGCGAGGTGCACGCGCTCGTCGGCGAGAACGGCGCCGGCAAGAGCACGATGATCAAGATCCTCAGCGGCGTGCTGCGGCCCGACTCGGGGACGCTGCGCGTCCGCGGCGGCGAGGTCGAGTTCCGCCGGCCGCTCGACGCCCGTGCGCTCGGCGTCGGCACGGTCTTCCAGGAGCTGACGCTGATGCCGTGGCTGACGGTCGCGGAGAACCTCTTCCTGCGGAACGAGCCGCACGGGCCGGCGCGGCTGATCCGTCGGCGGGAGCTCGCCACCCGGGCCGACGAGGTCTTCGCCCGGCTCGGAATCGAGGGGATCGACCCGAACGAGCTGCCGGCGGCGCTCTCGCTCGCGCACCGGCAGGTGATCGAGGTCGCGCGGGCGCTCCTCCGCGAGCCCGAGATCCTCTTCCTCGACGAGCCGACCTCCGCGCTCGCCGAGCAGGAGGTCGAGTGGCTGTTCGGGCTCGTCCGCGGCCTGCGCGAGCAGGGGAAGTGCGTCATCTTCACCTCGCACCGCTGGGGCGAGGTCGCGAACCTCGCCGACCGGATCACGATCTTCCGCAACGGCGAGCACGTCGCCACGCGCGCGAAGCTGACGGAGAGCGAGGCCGTGACGCTGATGACCGGCCGCACGATCGACCGGATGTACCCGGACGTGCCGGCCGTGGCGGACGACGCGGTCCCGGTGCTCGAGGTGAGCGACCTGCGCGGCGAGCGGGTCGCCGGCGTCTCGTTCGCGCTCCGGCGCGGCGAGATCCTCGGGATCGGCGGCCTCGCCGGCCAGGGGCAGCGGGACCTGTTCATGACGCTCTTCGGGGCGCGGCGGCGGGCCGGCGGCGAGATCCGCGTCGAGGGCGTCGCGCGCAAGATCCGCAAGCCGGCCGACGCCATCAAGCTGCGGATGGGGATCGCGCTCGTCCCCGAGGACCGCAAGACCGAGGGCCTGATGCTGCCGATGTCGGTGCGGGACAACCTGACGCTCGCGGTCCTCGGTCGCGTCGCGTTCCGCGGGATCCTGAAGCCGGCGAAGGAGCGGCGGCTCGTCGCGCAGGCGGTCGCACGCCTCCAGATCCGGACGATCCGACCGGCCGTGCAGGAGGTCGGGACGCTCTCGGGCGGCAACCAGCAGAAGGTCCTGATCGGCCGCTGGCTCCTGGCCGAGTCGGACATCCTGCTGCTCTACGACATCACGCGCGGCGTCGACGTCGGCACGAAGCACGACATCTACGAGCTGATGATGCAGCTCGTCCGCGAGGGGAAGTCGCTGCTCTTCTACTCGAGCGAGACCGAGGAGATGGCGCGGCTCTGCCACCGCGTCCTCGTGATGCGCGAGGGCCGCTTCGCGGCCGAGCTGGCCGGCGGGCAGACGGACGCCGAGGCGATCGTCGCGGCATCGCTCAGAGAGGCGGCCGTCGTATGACCGGCACGGGTGAAACCTGCGGTTTCCCCCGTGTGCCCCCTTCCCTTCTGCTACACGCGCTTCTCGCGCGGTGGCTGCGGCCGGCGAAGCCGGCCTCCGCCGACGAAGACCAGATCGCGGCCGTCCTCGGAGTTGGCGCAGCGTGAGCGCGGTCGCGGAGGCCCGCCCGCGGCCGTACCGGAGCCGCAGCCGGCTCCAGCACTTCACGATCCAGTCGGCCCCGCTGCTGCTCGCCCTGATCATCCTCGCGGGCATGGCCGCGCTCTACGTCGGGCTCTTCTACAACCAGCTCTCGCGCTTCCCCGGCAACTTCGAGTGGACGTCCGTCGTGAACACGTCGATGCCGCTCGTGTTCGCTGGCGTGGGGCAGAGCATCGTCGTGCTCACGCGCGGGCTCGACCTCTCGGTGGGCGGGATGATCGACCTGACGAACAGCCTCACGGCGACGCACATGCACGCGGGCACGGGGAGCATGCTCGCCTGGTCGCTGATCGCCCTTTTTGTCGGCGCCGGCGGTGGCGCGATCAACGGCGTGCTCGTCGCGTACGGCCGGCTGCAGCCGATCCTCGTCACGCTCGCGACGCTCTCGATCTACCAGGGGCTCGCGATCAAGGTGCTGCCGGAGCCCGGCGGCGCCGTCCCGCTCGAGTACACGAAGATCCTCGCGAACCCGAACGGGCCTTGGGGGCTCCTCTTCGTCGCGTTCGTCGTCGGCTTCTGGCTCCTCTTCCGCAGGACGCGCTTCGGCGTCGACGTCTACGCGATCGGGAACGACGAGGAGGCCGCACGCGCGCACGCCGTCCGCGTCCGGACGGTGAAGATCGGCGCCTACACGCTCGCCGGCACGTTCGCGGCGGCCGGCGGGCTCTTCCTCGCCGCGACGACGACCGCCGGCGACGCGACGTCGGGCGACGTCTTCGTGCTGACGTCGATCGCGGCCGTCGTGCTCGGCGGGATCAGCTTCTTCGGCGGCCGCGGCAGCGCGATCGGGACGGTCGCGGGCGCCTTCGTCCTCACGCTGCTGATCAACGTCCTCTTCTTCGCGAGCATCGACCCGCTCTACCAGTCGTTCTTCCAGGGGCTCTTCCTCGTCGTCGCCGTGCTGCTGGGGACGCTGATCCGCCGGCTCGTCGGGATGCGCGGATGACGGCCACGCCCGAGGCGATCGCGCGCGAGCCGCGCTGGCGCGCGCTCCTGCTCGCCCTTACGCCGGATCGGCGGCGGGTGCTCTACGCGTTCGGCGCCGCGATCCTCGTCTTCGTCGTCGGCGACTTCCTCCACGCCGGCTTCGCGAGCGCGGCGAGCGTGAAGTCGATCCTCGTGATCGCGTCGTTCGTCGGCTTCGTCGCCGCCGGGCAGACGTTCGTGATCCTCGTCGGCGGGATCGACCTCTCGGTGCCGTGGGTGCTGAACGGCGCGGCGATCCTGCTCGTGACGTCGTCGCTCGGGCGCGACGGGCGCGCGGCCCAGGCCGTGCTCCTCACGCTCGCGCTCGGGCTCGCGACCGGCCTCGTGAACGGGATCGGGATCGCCTACCTCGCGGTGCCGGCGGTCGTGATGACGCTCGGGATGAACGGGATCATGGAGGGCCTGACGCTCGGCATCTCGAAGGGCCTCACCTGCTCGTCGTGCGCCTCGTACGCGCCGAAGGCCGTCCAGGACGTCGTCCGCACGAACCTGATCGGCGTGCCGGCCGACCTCTTCCTCTGGCTCGGCGTCGCCGTGATCATCACGTTCCTGCTCAGCGCGACGAGCTTCGGCCGGCGGATCTACGCGATCGGCAACAACGACACGGCCGCGTCCCTCGCCGGGATCGACGTCCGGCTCGTCACGGTCGTCCTCTACATGCTCAGCGGGCTCTTCGCCGCTCTCGGCGGGATCGTGCTCGTCGCCTACGGCGGCCAGGCGACGCTCGGGATGGGCGACCCCTACCTGTTCCAATCGATCGCGGCGGCGGTGATCGGCGGCGTCTCGATCCTCGGCGGCCGCGGGCACTACCTCGGCTCGCTCGCCGGTTCGATCACGCTCGTCGCACTCGTGAGCGTGCTGCTGGCCGAGAACATGCCGGACTGGGGGAGGAGCGTCGTCTACGGCGGCGCAATCCTCGTCATCCTCCTCGCCTACGGGCGGGAGCGGCGTCAGCTCTGACGGCGTGGAGATCGTCGACCTCACCCATCCGCTCGAGGAGGGCATGCCGGTCTGGCCGACGCTCTCGAAGTTCTTCAAGTCGGTCTGGTGCTCGCTCGAGTACGGCGACGAGGCGACGGCGAACCAGCTCGTGCTGAACGAGCACACGGGGACGCACGTCGACGCGCCGGCGCACTTCCTGCCGCCGGGCCACCCGCACCACCGCTGGGTCGACGAGGTGCCGGTCGACCGCTGGGTCGGGCCGGCGTGCCTCTTCCGCTGTGACGACGCCGCGCCCGAGACCGCAGTGGCGGCCGACCGCGTGCTCGCGTGGGAGGCAGCCCATGGCCCGGTCGAGCGCGGCGAGATCGCCGTCTTCGAGTTCGGCTGGTGGCGCAAGTGGGCGCTGCGTCCGGGCGACGTCCCGTTCCTGACCGGCTGGCCGGGCCTCGGGCCGGACTGCGTCGAGCTCCTGCTCGAGCGCGGGGTGAAGGCGGTGGCGGTCGACACGCTCTCACCCGACGTCTACGGCGACACCGCGAGCCCCGTGCACCGCGCGCTCCTCGGCGAAGGCGTCGTCATCGTCGAGAACCTGACGAACCTCGACCGCGTCCCGCCGCGGTTCAGGCTCTCCGCGCTGCCCCTGAAGGTCAGGGGCGGCAGCGGCTCGCCGTGCCGCGCGACCGCGCTCCTTCGGGACTGAGCTACCGGCCTGCGGCGGCGTTCACGATCGCCACGCCGGCGACCGTCAGCACCATGCCCGCGAAGGCGATCGGCTTCGGCGTGTGCCCGAGCGCGATCTCCAGCAGGACCGCCACGACGGGCGAGAGGAAGAGCCAGGCAGTGACGGTCGTCGCGCTGAGGCGTCGGAGCGCCTCGAAGAACGTGATCGTGGCGAGCGCCGAGCCGATCACGACGATGAACGCGACGGCTGCCCAGAGCTTGCCCGAGGACCACTCCGTCCGGCCGGTCCCCTCGGCGGCGTACGAGATCGCGACGAGCAGGACGCTCCCGACGGCGTACTGGCCCATCGTCACGCCGACGAGGTCGACGTCCGGATGCCGGACGACGAGATCCTTGACGATCAGCGTTCCGACCGCCCAGCCGAGGGAGGCGGTGAGCGCGAGGGCGAGGCCGGCGGCGAGGCTCGCGCCGCCGCCCCCGCGGCCGAGTTGCGACGAGACGAGCATCACGATCCCGCCCAGGCCGAGGACGAGCCCGCCGAGCCGCACGAGGCGGATCCGCTCGCGGTAGAGCACCCGGCCGAAGAGGACGATGAAGAACGGCGTCGTGCTCGCGAGGACGGTCGCGTTCCCGGGCCCGGCGCGGACGATCGCTTCCGTGAACGCGGCGAGGAAGACGGTGACCATCATCACGCCGCTGACGGCCGTCGCGACCCAGACGCTCCGTCCCCGCGGCAGGCGGGAGCGCAGGAGCGGCAGCACGGCGAGCAGCAAAAGGGCGGTGGGCACGGCCCTGAGGCTCGTCAGCGTCAGCGGCTCCGTGTGCGGCGCGGCCTCGGCCGTGACGCGCGGACTGCAACCCCAGGCGACGACCGAGGTGACGACCAGGAGGGTCGCCATCAGATCGCCCGCCCCGGAGGCGGGGCGGGCGGTCGCTACCTCAGCCACGAATCGACACTATCGCGTCTGGCGTCGATTCAGCCTTCGATGATGTTGTAGACGTCGGCGACGTCGGCGCTGGCGGTGATCCCGAGCTCCTGAAGGATCGGCATGAGGCTGGCGCCGAACGCGTCGAGCTTGGCCTGGTTCTCGAAGACGTCGATCACCTGCAGCCGCTCCGGGTCGCCGTAGCAGACGTGGTACAGCTGGCCGTCGGGCACTCGGAGGCCCATGTCGGTGAGGCGGCGGATGACCTCCTCGTACTTCGCCGCCGTCGCGCCTTCGACCTCGAATATCGCGATGATCGCCACTGCGTTCTCCTCTCTCCCCGCGGTTAGCTGAAGAAGTCGTCCCAGCCGTCCTGGTCCTGCTGGTGCACCGTCACGGCCGTGACCAGGCCACCCGACAACTCGAAGACGAGCGCCGCGTGGGCGTCGAGCATCTTGCCGTCGCGCGTCCCGGTCCCGTGGTGCACCGCGACGACGGAGTCCGCGCCCGTGTACAGCTCGGACAGCTCCGCCGCGTACGTCCCGCCGCTGAGAGCTGCGAGCTGCCCGAAGAAGCCGAATAACGCGTCGCGGCCCTCGTAGCGGCCGGCGAGCGGGTTCCGGCCGGGCGTCAGCACCGTGATATCCGGGCTGATCAGCTGGGCCAGCTCGGCCGTGTCCTTGACGCTGATGGCTGCGTACACGCGCCGGACGAGGGCTGCGTTCGGGTGCTCCGTGATCGTGCTCATCGTGTCCTCCTTCGTGGTTGACATGACGAGTCTCGGCGGCGCGTGCCCGGTGCGCATCGGGCGAACGCCCTACACGAGCGAGTGCTCGAACGCCCAGAGCGTCGCGGCCGCCCGGCTCCGCACTCCGGCCTTCGCGTAGATGTGCTCGACGTGGTGGCCGACCGTCTTCGCCGAGATGCCGAGGCGCTCGCCGATCTCCTGGTTCGAGCTGCCCCTGGCGAGCACGAGCAGCACCTCGAGCTCGCGTTCGGTCAATCCGCCCGGGAACTCGCGGGGCCGCTTCGGAACCCGGTGCCCGGCCGCGTTCAGCACGGCGTCGACCGCGTCCGGGTCGAGCCGGCCCTCGCGCGCCTCGTGCTGGAGCTCGGCCTCCGCGGCGCCGGCGTCGAGCGCGGGCCTGTACGGTCGGGCTTCGCGCATCGCTTGGTACGCGTCGGCCGCGGCCAGGATGCAGGCCTCGGGGTCGAACGGCGTACGAGTTCCACGGTGATAGCCGGAGCCGTCGCAGCGTTCGTGGTGCGAGCCGGCGAGAGCTCCGACGCGCGCCAGCGCCGGCGACGGCGCGAACGCGCGCTCGGTGAAGTGCGGATGCAGCCGGACGCGCTCCCACTCGCCGAAGCCGAGCGGTCCGGGCTTCTCCCAGATCGCGTTCGAGACGCCGACGCGGCCGAGATCGTGCGCGAGCGCCGCCCGGCGCAGCCGCGTGACCGCGTCGGCCGCGAGCCCGCTTCGCCACGCGGCGGCCTCGGCGAGCTCGGCGACGCCGGTCGAGTGGCCGCGCAGCCACGGCGACTTCAGGTCGGTGAACGACGCGATCGCCGCGAATGCGGAGTCGACTCGCTCGCCGGCGATCCAGATCTGCGGCAGCGGCTCGGCCGCGAGCGCCTGCGCCCAGATGCGCGTCTCGTCGAGGTCGGCCAGCAGGTCGTCGAACCGGCGCGCCGCGAGCTCGGCGAGGCCGGGGTCGTACGCCGTACCCGCCCGGCCCGCGACGACCGCCCGCGCATCGGCGGGGCCGCCCGCGGACAGGAAGACCGAGATGTCGCGCGCGACGTGTAGGAGCCGCGACGGCAGCGGCAGCGCCTCGCCGCCGGCGGCGCCGGGAAAGCCATGGCCGTCCCAGCGCTCGAAGACGAAGCCGAGCGCTTCCCGCGTGCCCGGATCGAGCCCGAGCCAGCCGGCGAAGCGCTGCGCGACCTCGCAGTGCTGGGCGAACGTCTGCTGGACCGGCGGCAGGCCCTGGGCGAGCACAGCCTCGACCATCGCCGCCCGCTCCGGCTCCGGGCGGCCGCCGCCGACGTTCGTCTGGAGGAACACGACGACCTCCTCCGGCCGGCCGGCGTCGACGAGGGCGAACGCCGCCCGGGGCAGGATGTCGTCGCCGAAGAGGTGCGCCGTCTCGTGCCCGTCGGAGGTGCAGCCGGACGAGTGGAGGAGCGACGCGTAGTAGGCGTCCTTGAGCTCCTGCGCCGACGCGCCGGCGAGCTCGCCGAGCCGGACGGCGAGGATCGCGGTCCGGAGCGCGTGCTCGAGCGGCTGCCCGGTGCCGAGATCGGTCGCGAGCGAGAGGGCGCCGACGACCTCGGCCGCACGGATCGGTTGCTCCACCGCGCGATCCTACGACGCGCGCAGCTGCTTCAGCAGCCAGTCCAGCGCGTCCCGCCACGCCTTCGGGACGAGCGCATGACCGCCGGCGTACCAGCGGACGACCGTGCCTCGCGGCGCGGCGTGGATCATGTTGAGAAGCCCCTCGTGCGGCACGACCCGATCCTTCGTGCCGTCCTCCAGGAGCAGCGACCCGGGCCGCGCGAAGCCGATGTAGCGGAGCGGGTCGACGCTCCCGAGCACGAGTCTGACCTGGGGCTGGATCGGCGGCGGCGCGGCGGCGACGAAGTTCGAGAGCTCGTCGGCGCCGGCCGAGAGCAGCGCGAGCGCCTTGAACCGCGCGTCGGAGGCCGCGATGTAGGTGCCCGCCTTCGCGCCGGCGCTCCAGCCGAGATAGCCGAGCCGGCGCCGGTCGACCGTGGGCAGCGATGCCAGGAGATCGGCCGCGCGACGGATTGCGACGACGTTCCTGACCGTGATCGCGCGCGACTGGAACAGCAGCGCCCGTGCGCCCTTCGCCGCCGGCGGCGGGTGTGCGTCGGACGGCTCGGTGATGGTCAGCGCAACGCCGCCGAGCTGGGCGAATGCGACCGCGTCGCCCAGGAGCTCGCGGCGGTCGCTGCCGGACCCGTGCACGAGGACGACGGCGGGCAGGCGCCTCCGTCCGGCCCGCTCGACGAGGTAGCCCTCGACGGACTCGCCGCTGGCGACGTAGACGATGTCGTGGATCGTGAGGGAGCCCTGCCGGCCGACGACGCCGCGGTCGATGAAGTCGAGCGGCTGGGCCGCGTCGTAACCGAACGTCAGCCGTGGGAGCGTGGGCGGCTTGGGCTTCGGTCCGGGGGCGGGCTGCGTCGCGCTCGCGCTCTGCTTCGCGGCGCCGCAGCCGGCGAGCAGGCCGAGGCAGGCGGCGGCGACGAGCAGCGCGGCGGCGCGCATCCAGGCACGGTACCCGGGTTCAGTAGCCTCCCGCGGTGACCTCCCCGGCTGGAGGCGTGATGTGAAACAGAGCTGGGCTGCGGACGCCGCTTCAGGCGCGGCGCATGGCCGTCTCGTCGCCCTTGCCCAGGCCACCGGCCTGCGCTGCGGACGCCAAGCCGCCCCTGCTTGGCCTGAAACGGCCCCGCGGGGCGCCGATTTCACATCAAGCCTCGGCGAACCGATGGCGGACCTCCGTCGCATGATCCTCGGGCTGACGCCGGACAGGCTCGGCGACGGGGTCCCGTCCGACACGCCGATCCTCGCGCTGTTGATGGAGATCGGCGACGACACGGCCGTGGCGCGCCTCGTGGCCGTTGCGGACGGGACGACGAGCCTCTACTTCAGCTCCGGCGGCGGCATCCTCGGGGCGGGCGAGGTGCCGGCGGTCGCCGCGGCGAGCCGCCGCTTCCTCGAGGTCGCGCGGGGTTTTCTGTCGGCGCTCGCGCCGATCGTCGATCCCGGGCTGCCGGCCGCCGGGGTGACGCAGTTCGTGGCGGTCGCCCGGGACGGGCTCCGGCGAGCGCCGGCATCCGCTCTCGCCCCTCTTCCACGCCGGGCAGGACGTGTTCACGGAGATCCGCGTCCTCGACGACCAGCTGAGGCGCCGGCGCGGAGTGGATCGCTGAGGCGAGCAGTGGAGTGACCGCCCGGAGCGGAGCCGTCGGGTGTGCACGAGGTTTTTCGGAATCGGCACGAAGGCGTCACAGACACGTGCGGCTTTCTCGGCTAGTGTCGGTCTCGGGTGGCGGGTGGAACGCTCCTTCCCCACCCAGGGTGGGGGCCGTGGGTGACGGCGACGGTCGGGCCGCCGGACCGGCTCTCGTACCCTGGCCCCGCTCGGGGAGCCTGGCCGCTGTCCCGTGCGGAAGCACGATCGTCGACGCGCGGCTCGAGCCGCGGGAGCCTGGTCGCCGGTGAACGGTGAGGTCGCCGAGGCGATCGCGCTCGTCGCGCACGGGAACGCGTTTCTCGCCGGGCTCACGCGTCCGGTCGAGCTGACCGACGGGAACTCGGCGTTCCGCTGGGTGGGTGCCGCCCGCTTTGGCGAGTCGACGACGACGCGCGCCTGGTTCGAGGCGCTCCGCGACGCCGGCGCGCGCCGGCTCGAGCTCGTCCTGCCGGGCGCGAAGCGCCTCTTCGCCGGGTTCTCGAACGCGGTGCCGGCCGCCATCCGCGTCGAGCCGCGCGGCGAGCTCTGGACGGCGCGGTGGGAGCTGATCGACCCGCGGCCGGCGGACGGACGCATCTGGTCGGTCGTCCACGAGCGGCGCGAGGCTCCTCCCGAGACCTCGGCTCCGCCGACCCTCCCCGGCGCAACCGCCGAGCTCCGAGCCGTTCTCGCCGAGGTGGAAACGGTCGCCCGCCGCGACGACTTCCTCGCCGGCTTCGCGGGCGCGTTCCGAACCGCCGCCGCCCAACTCGACGACCGGAAGCCGACGCCGCCGTACCCCGACCTCCTCCCGGACGGCGGCTACACGATCGAGGCGCGCCGGCTCCTCGCCGCATCGGGCCACGCCTGGGTCTTCGGCGGCATGGGCTCGTGGAACGACGTGACCTTCGGGGACAAGGCCGTCCAGGCCGACTACGAGCGCGTCAGCGAGCTCCTGTGGCGAGCGATCCTCGACGGCTTGCGAGCCGCGGTCAACGCCTTCGACGGCGACCGCGTCGATTAGTCTCCTCCCGATGGCGACCGACGCGATCCAGCGCGAGGAGCAGCAGGAACGCGAGGCGTACGCCGGCGTCCTGCGCTTCTACGAGCTCGCGAAGCACCAGGAGTGGCAGACGCGCGACCTGCCGTGGAGCGATCGACCACCCATCCCCGAGGCGAAGGGTTCGCCGCAGCGGAAGGCGGCACGAACCGACGTCTGGCGCTCGGTTCTGACCCAGCAGCTGCAGGCGGACGAGCTCGCCGTCGACATGTCCGCGCAGCTCCTCTCGCTCGCGCCGGACCGGGAGGCGAAGCTCTACTACACGACGATGGTGCAGGACGAGGCGCGCCATGTCGAGGCGTGGCTGCGGCTCGTGAACGAGGCTGGCGGGACCGCCGAGCGCGACCCGTACCTCGACCGGCTCGCGAAGATGACGCTCGAGGCGGAGACGCTCGAGGAGAAGGTCTTCCTGATGCAGGTGTTCTACGAGCGGCTGATCATCCCGCGCTTCCGGCTGATCGCCCGCTCATCGGCCGGCACGGTGCTCGAGGACCTCTGCAACCGGCTCGCGATCGACGACGGCATCCACCACGGCGCCGGAATGGCGTACGAGCGCGTCCTTCTCCGCGACGCGACGAAGCGGACGAGGCAGAAGCTCGTCGACGCGGCGAACCGGCTCCTGCCGGTGTTCGCGCAGCACGCGCTGTGGCGGCCGCGCGAGCGGGCGCGCATCGCCGCCGCCATGCGCTCGCGCGACATCGAGCGCCTCCGGGACGACCTCGAGAACGGCGTCCGGCTCGCGTCGTCGCTCGGCCTCGACTGCTCCGACATCCAGATGCCGTTCCCGTGAGCGTCGACCACCTCGACTTCTACTTCTTCCACAACTGCGGCTACAGCCGCCGCCCGCCAGATCCGGACGAGTACCCGGCGACCTGGGTGAGCTACCCGAACAGCCTCTTCGATCCGGTCCACGGGCACGCGCTCTACAAGCGTCACCTGCGGCTGTTCCGGCTGGCCGAGGAGCTCGGCTTCGACGGCGTGGCCCTGAACGAGCACCACAACACGCAGTTCAGCATGACGCCGGCGGTGAGCGTCCTCGCCGGCGCGGTCGCGGCGCAGACGAGCCGCGTGCGGATCCTCGTCGCCGGCACGCCGATCAACCTCGCCTACCCGAACCGCGTCGCCGAGGAGTACGCGATGCTCGACGTGCTCTCGGGCGGCCGGATGGAGTTCGCGTTCCCGCTCGGCACCGGCATGGAGTACTGGGCGAACGCGGGCCAGATCAACCCGGCGACGGCGCGCGAGCGGTTCCGCGAGTCGCTCGACGTGATCCTGAAGGCGTGGACGCAGCCCGGGCCGATCCGCCACGACGGCGACTTCTACAACTACCGCTACCTGAACCCCTGGCCGCGGCCCTACCAGCAGCCCCACCCGAAGATCTTCATCGTCGGCTCCGGCTCGTCCGAAACGGTCGATCTGGCCGTCGAGTACGGCGCCGGCTACTCGATCGTGCTCGTGCCGATCGAGGTGCAGCTGCGGGCGTTCGATCGGCTGCGCGAGCGAGCCGCCGAGCGCGGGCGAACGGTCACGCCCGACGACCTGATCGTCGTCGTCCTCGCCCACGTCGGCGAGACGGACGAGGAGGCGACGGCCGACCTCCGCCCCTACGTCGAGAAGTTCTTCTCGTGGGAGCACCGCGTCCCCCCGAAGTTCCTGCTCCCGCCCGGATACGTCTCCCGCGAGGAGTACCTGCGCCGCGTCTCCGACGCGGCGCTCGCGCACGGCCAGAAGGCGACCTGGGACGAGATGGTCGAGATCATGCGAATCGCGGCCGGGTCGCCGGAGACTGTGGCCGAGACGCTCGTCCGCTGGGCCCGCGACGCCGGCTGCAGCCGGATGAACGTCATCTTCGAGCTCGCGGACATGCCGGAGTGGAAGGTCGTGAAGAGCATGTCGCTCTTCGCCGAGGAGGTCGTCCCGCGCGTCCGCGCGGAGCTCGCCCGCGCGCCCGTTCTTGCGCAAGCCGGCTGACGTCTTCGCTCCTATAAACGCGCAGGAGGCGTTCAGGACGATGATGCGCGACGAGATCGCGCCCGTCCTTCGGCAGTTCGGACTGCGCGGCTCTGGCCAGGCGTTCTCGATCCCGTCCGACGCCTACTGGGCGCAGATCGGGTTCCAGAAGTCCGACTCGAGCAACGCACTGATCGTCAAGTTCACGGTGAACCTCAAGGTCGTGTCGCGCGAGGCATGGGCGGAGACAGCAAGGACCCATCGCTGGTTAGGTGCGAAGCCAAGCCCGAACACACAAGCCTCGCTCGTTCCGGGGGCGTGGGACGTACGGATCGGGCTGCTTCTTCCTTCCGGCCGAGACGAGTGGTGGCGGATCGAGCCCGACACGCCGACCGCGCCGGTCGCCGGCGAAGTCCTTGTGGCGATCCACGACTTCGGGCTTCCGGCGATGCGTAGACGGATGACGGATCGTCTCTAGCTTCGCCCTCCGTTCCGCATCGACGCCGGCCAGATCCCGTGCCGGCCGGGCGCGAGGATCCCGTTCGGGTCGACGGCGTCCTTGATCGCCTCGCAGAACCGCCGGTACGCGTGGTCGCCGAACGAGTACTGCTCCGAGGCGACGTCCATGAAGTCCAGGTGCGCGCGGTACTCGCCGAAGCCCTCCTTCGCCGCCTCCGTCACGAGCAGCCGCGCCGCGTCGTACGAGCGCCGCGCCTGCGCCTCGTCCTTCGTGTCGAAGATGACCATGACGACGTTGACGAACGAGCGCGCGTTGATCGCCAGCAGGCCCGCGATGTAGTCGAGCTGCGCCTTCTCCTCGATCAGCCCGCGCAGGAGCCGGTGGGCGCGCAGCGCCTCCGAGCCGGTCAAGGGAACGACAGGCGAGAAGCCGATGTGGCCGCCCTCCTCGCCGCCGTACCAGCCGGTCATGTGGTTCCAGTCGAGGCTCGGGACGCCGCCGCCGATCCGCTCGCCCGGGTGCGCCAGCCCCGAGATGTCCTCGGGCGCGCACTTCTGGCCGCTGACGTCGGCGCCCGGGATCCGCTCGAACGCATCCTTGATCTTGCGGAAGTTGTGGTCGACGACCGCCTCGTCGCCGTAGAGCGCGAACCGCATCATCCAGCGGCCGACCTCGAGCTCGCGCGCGATCCGGTCGATCGTCGAGTCCGGCATCGGGTCGTCGCCGTCGTGCCACTGGCTGCGGCGCGTCAGGATCGACGCCATGACGAGCGTGTTGTAGATCGACGGGACGCCCTCGATCGTGCGGTCGAGCCGCAGCTTCCGCAAAGTCTCCGCGATCGGCCCGAGGTCGTCCTCGTTCCACGCCCGGAGCCAGAGCGGCATGAACGTCTGCGGATAGGGCATCAGCCAGACGCCCATCCGCGTCACGATCCCGTAGTTCGACTGCATGAAGAGCGGGTCGAGCGTCGGGCCGAGGCCGCGCTTGTACAGATGCCACGACTTGTTGCCGGGCATCGCGCCCATGCCCGTGCGCAGCACCTCGCCGTTTGCGAGCACGACCTCGAGCCCGCACGGCGCGGTGAAGTCCTGGCCGTACGGGAGGTACGTGACGCCGTTGTCGAGCGAGTTCCCGACGACGCTCCCCCAGCCGAGGTCGGCGATCGAGAGCATCAGCCGGTGCCCGCCCGCCTTGATCGCCTCGTAGAGGTCGAACCAGCGGACCCCGGGCTCGACGACGGCGTAGCCGAGCTCCTCGTCGATCTCGAGGACGCGGTTCATCCGGCGGAGGCTGACGATGGCCGACCCCTTGACCCGCGGCGCGGGGCCGCCGTAGCCGTTGTTCCGTCCCTGCCCGTGCGGCCAGAGCGGGATCCGGTGCTCGTTCGCGATCCTGACGACGGCCTGCACCTCCTCGACCGTCTCCGGCAGGAGCACGACCGACGCCGTGTAGTCGTCCCAGGTCGTGTGCGCGAACGGGTCCCGGAACTCGCGGAGATCCTGCTCGGACGTGAGGACGCGGTCGGAGCCGAGGGCGGTCTCGAACGCGTCGATCGCGCGCGAGAACTCGTGCTCCGAGACGCCGGGCGGAAGGAGCTGCGGGACGTCAACCTGGGTCATGTCCACCTCCATGGACGGAAGTCCGGGAGCGCATCTGAGCAGAGGCTCGGCCGGGGGTCAAGCGCCGGCGTCCCAGAACCCCGTCGCCTCTCCCTCGGGCCCGTTGCGGATCGGCCCCGGATCGATCGGAACCGGCGTCGGCGCGGCGCTCCGCCACCGGGGGTGGGTCGAGTTACTCTGGGACCGCGCCCGGGCGGTTAGCTCAGTCGGTAGAGCGCGTGCTTTACACGCACGAGGTCACAGGTTCGAGACCTGTACCGCCCATCGCCGCGAGTCCAGCAAGCGGAAAAGGGGGGATCATGAGCACGCTCCACGACCGGCCGAACACCGCCCTGCTCGTCATCGACGTCCAGAACGGCGTCGTGGCGGAGGCACACGACCGCGACGCGGTCGTCGCGAACATCGGGAGCCTCGTCGAGAAGGCCCGGCGGGAGCAGGTTCCCGTCGTCTGGGTGCAGCACTCCGACCAGCACCTCGAGCGAGGGAGCGACAACTGGCGGATCGTCCCCGAGCTGACGCCGGCCGAGGACGAGCCGCTCGTCGAGAAGAGCTACGGAGACTCCTTCGAGGACACGAGCCTCGAGCACGTCCTGTCAGGGCTCGGCGTCGGGCGGCTCGTGGTCGTCGGCGCGCAGACCGACGCCTGCGTCCGCTCGACGTTGCACGGGGCGTTCGTCAGGGGCTACGACGCCACCCTGGTCGGCGACGCGCACACGACCGAGGACCTGACGTCGTGGGGTGCGCCGCCGCCGGACAGGGTCATCGCGCACACGAACCTGTACTGGGCGCACCAGTCGGCGCCCGGACGGACGGCCGGGACGGTCGAGACGAAGGACGTCGACTTCGGCGGCGGGTCCTGAGGCGCCTCAGGCGCCCGCGACCACCTCGACACTCTCCACTCACTACTCGCCCCAGCCCGGCGGCGGATCGAGACGGCCGGACTCGAAGTGCCATGCCTCGCGGAGCTCCTCGCAGGCTCCGCTCGCGTCGAACCTCAGGTAGAGGATCCCGGCGAGCGACACGTCGGCGCCGCCGTTCAGCATCGTGACCCAGAACTCGACGGCCGCGCGGCTCCTGTCGGCCGCGACGACCGGCGTCCCGTACCGAAGCTCGACACCCTCCTGCGTCGCCGTCACGCCGCTCCAGTAGCTCCGCACGCCGTCGCGGCCGAGATGGGGAGGACCGAACGGATGGTCGCGGTAGACCCCGTCCTCCGTGAACAGCCCGGCGGCCGCCTCGGCGTCCTTCTCCCGCCAGGCCCTTGCGTACGCGTCCAGCCACTCCTCGACGGTCACGACCACTCGCCTCCTCTGCCCTCGAGCACCGGTTTGGCGTAAGTCTGACGAACCGCGGCGTCCAATGGGGGTGAACAAGCGGCCGCGGTTTCTGTAGGCTCCCGCTCCGCGAGGGCTCGCTTCCCGAAAGGAGTTGCGCAATGACCATTGGAGTCAGCGGGGCATCCGGCCAGCTCGGCCGCGGCGTGGCCGACCGGCTGCTGGAGCGGGTGGAGCCGGGGGAGATCGTGCTCGTGACGCGTGCTCCCGACGGACTCGACGACTACCGCCAGCGCGGCGTCGACGTCCGGCGCGGCGACTTCGACGACGCCGACTCCCTCCGCGAGGCGTACCGCGGCGTCGACCGGCTGCTCCTGATCAGCGGCGTAGACGTCGGCCGGCGGATCGCACAGCACTCGAGCGCCGTCGATCTCGCGAAGGAGGCGGGCGTGAGCCACGTCGCCTACACGGGGATCGTCAACCCGAGCGAGGCCAACACGGCGGCCGTCACGCCGGAGCACCGCGGCACCGAGGAGGCGCTGCGGGCGAGCGGGCTTGCGTGGACGATGCTCCGCAACGGGATCTACGCCGACCTGACGATCGATGCGCTGCTCCAGTCGATCGCGGCGGGCCGCCACGTCTACAACAGCGGCGAGGGCAGGATCTCCTACGTTGCGCGCGCGGACTGCGCGGCGGCGGCCGCCGCGGTGCTGACCGGCGCAGGGCACGAGAACCGGAGCTACGACGTGACGGGCCCCGAAGCCCTGTCGGGCGCCGCCCTCGCGCAGCTCGCGAGCGAGGTCGCCGGCAAGCCGGTCGAGGCCGGCTCCGTCGATGACGACGCGTTCGTCGCGATCCTCGTCGAGTACGCGGGGCTGCCGGAGCCGGTCGCGCAGTTCCTCGCGTCGTTCGGGCGAGCCGCACGCGACGGACAGCTCGACACGGTCTCCGACGGGGTCGAGCAGCTGACCGGACGGCCGCCGCAGAGCTTCCGCGAGCTGCTCGAGACGGCGTACGCCCGTGCGGGGGCGCCCGCCTAGCGGACGACGTAGAGGTCGACGACGACCTCGCTGGCCGTGCGGGAGCCGGAGCCGACTGCGACGACCCGGTTCAGCCATTCGTAGCGCGGGTGCGCCGACTCGAAGCGGGGGCTCGAGCGGAAGTAGTACTCGGCGGGATCGACGTCCTCGCCTCGCGCCAGCCGGTCCAGGACTTCGGGCGGACCGTGCCGGATCCCGAAGTTGCGTACGTAGACGAGGGCGCCGTCGTCCGTCTTCACGGTGTAGCGGGCCTCGAGTAGCGACGTCCGGTCGGCGCAGACGACCTGCCAGTCGGCTCCGCCGGGCAGGATCCGCCCCTGCAGGAGAGGGCCCGACACCTCGCCTCCGAGGATCGGGACGATGCGCCGCTCGCCCTGAAGGGTCGGACCGACGACCTGCGGCTCGGCGACGTGGGCGCGCAGGCGCGCGAGCAGCTCGAGCACGGGCGCCACCGGGAGGTTCACTGCCCGACGGTCTCGGCCTGGCGAGCGAGCCGCGGCAGCAGGAGCCGCGCGGCGCGGTCCTGCTGATCCGCGCTCTCGAACGTGACGAGGTGGTGGTCGATCCCGGCCTCCTCCATCTCCTCGATCCGGCGGAGGCACTCCTCCGGGCTCCCGATCACCTCCCCGTCGACGAACTCGTCGAAGGTCGGCGGCGGCTCCAGCGTCGCCGTCGTCCGCACGATCTCGTACGCCGCCTCGGCCTCGGCGCGGACCTCGCTCTCGCGCTCGGAGACGATCAGCCGCGTCAGCCGGACGACCGAGAACGGCCGCTCGGGCCAGGACGGACTCGCCCGCACCTCGCGGATCTGGTCGGGCTGTCCCCGCTTGAGCGGCACCCAGCCGTCGGCGAGGTCGAGCGCGAGCGCGAGCGTCGCCTCGGAGTCGCCGCCGATCCAGAGCGGCGGGTGCGGCCGCTGGTAGGGGGCCGGGTTGAAGGCGAGGTCGCGGACGCGGACGTAGTCGCCTTCGAAGGTCGTGCGTTCGGGCGCCGGCGTCGTCCACAGGAGCTTGAGGAGGGTCGCCACCTCGCGCTCGTGCGCGATCCGCTCGTCGTGGTCGTCCACGAACGGCACGTCGTACTGCTCGTACTCGGGCTTCAGCCAACCGGCCCCGAGCGAGCAGATCACGCGGCCGCGGGTGATCTGGTCGAGCGACGCGAGCATCTTCGCGAGCAGGGCCGGGTTGCGGAAGCTCGGGTTGAGCATCCCCCACGCGAGGCGCACGCGGCTGGTCGAGGCGCCGATCGCCGTCATCAACGTGAACGACTCGAGCGGCCCCTCCGCGACGTGACGGCCCCGGTAGTCGATCAGGTGATCGCCGAGCCAGACCGAGTGGAAGCCCTGCGCGTCTGCCGACCGCGCCTGGTCCAGGATCGCGCTCGCCGGCGTGGCCGGCTCCGGGTTGATGAACACGCCCACGTTCGCCACGCGCCCTCCTCGTCGGGTCGCGCAAACCTACCGTATGACCAGACTGAACAGCACCGGTTTGCGTGACGCCTCTCTGGGCCTTATGTTCTGCATCTGTTTAACCACATCGCACACTGGTCGTGAGCGGCGTTCTCGTGCCGCCGGTGTCGTGGACCGACTGCCACGGCTGCGGCGAGCCGCGTGCGATGTGTTCAGGGTCACTTGACGCGCTCGGCCCGCGCGCCGTAACGTCGTGCTGGGCCCGGCGAGTCAAACCGTCCTATCGAAGGAGGGCGACGGTATGAAGGTTCGTTTCAGGCGCGCGTCGCTGCTGCTCGGCGTCGTCGCCGTCATCGCGGCTGTGGCGGCGGTCGCCGTCTCGACGTCCGGCGCGGCACCCAAGAAGTCCTACAACATCTGGGTCTCCTACTACAACGCGAGCCCGTTCGGGATCGCGCAGCTGAAGGGCGCTCAACAGGAGGGCAAGGCTCTGGGCGCCAACATCACGGGGGCCACTCCGAACAACGACCCGCATCTCCAGCAGACCCAGCTGACCGACGCGATCACGACCGGCAAGTACCAGGGCATGATCATCGCGGCACTCGACGGTCACGGTCTCGGCCCGACGATCAAGCAGGCCGAGGAGAAGGGGATCAAGGTCATCGTCCTCGACTACACGCTCGGCACCCTCGACCAGACGAAGATCCTCAAGCCGACGCCGGGCCTCGTCTCGACCGTCGGCCAGGGGTTGCGTGAGCAGATCACCGGCTGGGGAGGTGCGCTCAAGGCGGCATGCGTCGCCAGGGTCGGCGCCGGAAAGCCGTGCTCGATCGCGTTCATGTACGGGCTGGCCAACTACCCGACCGACGCCTACAGGGTCGGAGTGCTGAAGAGCATGTTCGCCGGGACGCCGATCAAGCTGCTGGTGATGCCGCCGGGCAACTACGACCAGGCGACGGCGCAGAAGGTGACGCTCGACTTCTTCCAGAAGAAGCCGCACGTGGACGTCTTCGCGACGTTCGGCGACCAGATGAACGCCGGCGGCGACATCGCCTTCAAGCAGCTCGGGCTCAAGCCGGGCAAGGACTTCCTCGAGGTCGGCTTCGGCGGGACGAAGCAGGGCGTCGCGTGGATCAAGTCCGGCCTCTGGTACTCCTCCGGGGCGTACTACCCGACGACGTCGTCGATCATCGCCGTCAAGACCCTCGTCGACGCACTGAACGGCAAGACGGTGCCGACGACGATCAACGTCCTGCGCCGGCCGAACTCGCCGCTGATCATCAACCGGCCGTTCCTCAAGGCGCACCCCGCGTACAAGGGCGACTGGAGCCTCTAGCCAGGGCTCACGAGCGCACGACGAGCCGGATGAGCGACGTACGGACATCGCCCATCCGGCTCGTCGGCATCAGCAAGCGCTACGCCGGCACGAAGGCGCTCGACGACGTCAGCCTCGAGATCGAGGCGGGGACCGTGCACGGGCTCGTCGGAGCGAACGGCGCGGGCAAGTCGACGCTCGGCAAGATCATCGGCGGGCTCGTCCGGCCCGACGACGGTCAGATGGAGGTCGACGGCCGCCCCGTTCGGTACGCGACCCCGGCGGACGCGCGAGCGGACGGAATCGCGCTCATCGCACAGGAGCTGGCGCTCGTCCCGTTCCTGACGGTGATGGAGAACGTCTTCCTGGGCGTCGAGCCGCATCGCCGCGGCTTCGTCACCCGGCGGCACATGCGCCAGCAGTACGCCGAGCTCGTCTCGCGGTGGGGGTTCGGCGTGAGGAGCGACGCGCTCGTCGGCTCGCTCCGGGCCGCCGACCGGCAGAAGGTCGAGATCCTGCGTGCGGTCGCCACGAACTCGCGGGTGATCGTGATGGACGAGCCGACCTCCTCGCTGACGCACGTCGAGACGGAGAGGCTGCACTCGATGATCCGGGTGCTCCGCGAGAACGGGACGACGATCGTCTACGTCAGCCACTTCCTCGACGAGGTGCTCGAGCTGGCGGACGCCGTCACGGTCCTGCGGAACGGACGGCTCGTCCGGACGGCCTCGGCCGCCGACGAGACGGAGGCGATGCTCGTCGCCGGGATGTTCGGCGCGGCGGTCGAGGCCGAGCACTTCGAAAAGCCCGAGCACTCCGGCGCCCCGGTGGTGTTCGAGGTCGAGGGGGTGCGCCGGGAAGGCATCCTCAACGACGTGTCGTTCTCGATCCGCGAGGGCGAGATCGTCGGCCTGGCCGGCCTCGTCGGCAGCGGCCGCACCGAGCTCGCCCGGGCGATCGCCGGCGCGGACCCGGTCGACGGGGGCAGGATCCGCGTCGACGGGCGGGATTGCCGGATCAGCTCCCCCGGCGACGCGATCAGGTCGGGGATCGCCTTCCTGCCCGAGAGCCGCAAGGAGGACGGCCTGTTCATGGACCTCACGCTGGCGGCGAACACGACGTTCGCGCACGTGCAGACCGTCGCGTCGAGGCTCGGATTCGTCCGGCCGATCGTGGAGCGGTCGAAGTCGCGTTCGCTCCTCCACTTCCTCTCGGTCGATCCGCCGTCGCCCTCCGCGCGCGCGGGCAACCTCTCGGGCGGCAACCAGCAGAAGGTCCTCTTCGCGCGGTGGCTGTTCAAGCGGCCGCGCGTGCTCATCCTCGACGAGCCGACACGCGGTGTCGACGTCGGCGCGCGTGCCGCCATTCACCGGCTGATCAACGACCTCGCCGCCGAGGGCGCCGCGATCCTCCTGATCTCGTCCGAGCTCGAGGAGGTGCTGGGCCTGGCCCATCGCGTGCTCGTCATCCGCCGCGGGGCGATCGTCCGCGAGTTCGCAGCCGACCCACCGCTCGGGGACGTGATGGAGGCGGCGTTCGGGCTGGCCGGCACGAGCGCATGACCTCGCAACCGCAGCAGGCCGCCGCGACCGAGCCGGTTCAGGCGGAGGGGCTGGCCAGGCTGCGCGAGTGGCGGAGCTTCCGGGTCCGGGCGGAGCACGTCCGCGACTACGGGATCCTCGTCGTCTTCCTCGCGATGTTCCTGTTCCTGACGTTCAAGTCGCCCGTCTTCCTGACGAAGGACAACCTCCTCAACCTCCTCTACAACAACTCCGGAGTCGGCATCGCCGCCTGCGCGGTGACCGTCGTCGTCATCTGCGGCAACTTCGACCTCTCGCTCGGCGGGATCTTCATCCTGAGCGCGCTGCTCGCAGCCTGGGTGGCCGTGCACTGGAACATCTGGCTCGCCTTTCCGGTCGCGCTGGCCGCCGGGGTCCTGATGGGGCTGATCAACGGGCTCCTCGTGACGAAGCTGCGCGTGAACGCGTTCCTCGCAACCCTCGCCTCCGGGCTCGTCTTCTTCGGCATCGACAAGGCCGTCAGCGGCGGGACGGCGATCTACCCGGGAACGAGCTCCGGCGGCTCCGTGCACGAGGGGAACATCTGGACCTTCCTCGGCCAGAACAAGCTCGGCGGCTCGGGCGGCGTGCAGTACCCGGTGATCATCTTCGCAGTCGTCGCGATCGTGCTCCAGATCGTCCTCGCGCGGACCGTCTTCGGCCGGCACGTCTACGGCATCGGCGGCAACCGCGAGGCGGCGAGGCTGTCCGGGCTCAAGGTCGACCGGATCATCATCATCACGTTCGTGATCGCCGGCTTCGCCGCCGGCCTCGCGGGCCTGCTCGAGTACTCGGCGCAGGGCCAGGGCTCGCCCGGCGACCCGACGAGCCAGGCGCTCGCGCTCGCTGCGATCGCGGGCGTGGCGCTGGGCGGGACGAGCATCTTCGGCGGTGTCGGCTCCGTCTGGCGAACCGTCATCGGCGTGCTCATGCTCGGCCTGATCACGAACGGGTTCAACCTGCTCGGCGTGCCGGACTTCTACCAGGACATCGTCCGGGGAGGCCTGATCGTCGTCGCCGTCGCGATCGGCTCGATGGTCGAGCGTCGTTAGCGGGACGGCGTGAGGATCACCGACGTCAGCGTCGTCCTGCACGACCGCCGAACCGACGTCCTCAAGGTCTTCGCCGCGCCCGACGGGCGGCTGCCGATGGGCGTTCTCCGGATCCGGACGGACGAGGGCGTCGAGGGCAACAACTTCGTCAGCGGCCCCGGGCCGGGCGCCGAGGCGATCGCGCGCCAGATCGTCACGACGCTGAAGCCGCTCCTCGTCGGCCAGGACCCGCTCGACGTCGGCGTCCTGTGGGGCCGCATGCACCGGGTCGGTCGGAACGTCGATCCGATCGCGATCGGCGTCGTCGACGTCGCGCTCTGGGACATCGTCGGGAAGGTCGCCGGCCTGCCGGTGCACCGCCTGCTCGGCACCTGCCGCGACCGCGTTCCCGCGTACTTCTCGTCGGGTCACCACGACTCGGCCGAGGACTACGCGGAGGAGGCCGCGTACTGGCGCGAGCAGGGCTGGCGCGGCTACAAGCTGCACCCACCGAGCGCGACGTGGGACGAGCGGCCGCGCGGGCCGATCTCCGCCGACGTCGAGGCCTGCACGGCCGTCCGCGCGGCCGTCGGCGGCGACATGACGCTGATGCTCGACGCGAGCTGGGGCTACACGTATCCGGAGGCGCTCCGGGTCGGGCTCGCGATCGAGGAGCTCGGCTTCGACTGGTACGAGGACCCGCTGCCCGCGGGCGACCTCTACGGCTACACGAAGCTGAAGCAGCAGCTCCGCGTCCCGATCCTCGCGACCGAGCTGACGCTCGGCGGCCTCACCGCCCTGCCGCCGTGGATCGAGGCCCGCGCGACCGACGCGCTCCGCGGCGACGTCGTCATCAAGGGCGGGATCACGGGGATGCTGAAGATCGCCCATCTCGCCGAGGCCTACCGCCTGAACTGCGAGGTGCACACGGCCTACAACGCGCTGAACAACGTCGCGACCTTGCACCTGCTGATGGCGATCCCGAACTGCGACTGGTTCGAGGTGCTCGCCTTCAACCCCGCCGGCCGCTACGGGCTCGAGCATCTGAGCTACGGCCTGGCGCGGCCGATCGAGATCGACGCGGAGGGCAACGTCCACGCGCCGACGGAGCCGGGTCTCGGCTTCGGCGTCGACTGGGAGCTGATCGAGTCCGCCCCGCTGGGGGAGATCACGTGAACGGAGGAGGAGAATGGACAGGATCCTGAGCACGCACGCGGGCAGCATCATCCGCCCGAAGGAGCTCCTCGACCTCGCCGCGGCGAAGGAACGCGGCGAGCCGGTCGACGAGGCGGCCTACGACCGCGTTCTGGCCGATTCGGTGCACGACGTCGTGCACCGCCAGGCGGAGGCCGGCATCGACGTCGTCGACGACGGCGAGATGGGCAAGTGGAGCTGGATCACCTACCTCTACGAGCGCACGAGCGGGATCGAGCCGCGCATGGTGCCGACCGAAGGCGGCCGCGTCTACCCGCCGAGCCGGGACCGGCTCGCCTTTCCCGAGTTCTACGTCGAGCACGACCGCCAGCAGGCGGAGGAGGCGTTCGAGGCGATGGGGATGGTGCAGGCCGACGCGCCCGAGGACGACTCGGCGCCGCTGACGCGGAGGTACTTCGTGACGGGCCCGCTGGTCTACGACAGGTCCGCGATCGAGCGCGACATCGCGAACTTCAAGCGGGCGCTCGAGGGCGTCGACGTCGCCGGCGCCTTCCTGCCCGTCGTCGCGCCGGCGAGCGCGTACTGGCTCGAGAACGAGCATTACGCGACCGAGGAGGAGTTCGTCTTCGCGCTCGCGGACGCGCTGCACGAGGAGTACAGGGCGATCGTCGACGCGGGGCTGCTCCTGCAGGTCGACGACGCCGTCCTCGTCCACGAGTACGACTCGATCCTCTCGCTCGGCGGCTCGGTCGAGGACTACCGCCGCTGGGCCGAGCTCCGCGTCGAGGCGACGAACCATGCGCTGCGCGGCCTGCCGGAGGAACGGATCCGCTACCACGTCTGCCACGGCAGCTGGCACGGCCCGCACGTGTTCGACCCCCCGCTCGCGGACGTGATCGACCTCGTCCTCAGGGTGAACGCGCGCTACTACCTGATCGAGCAGGCGAACCCGCGCCACGAGCACGAATGGCGGCTGTGGGAGGACGTCGAGCTCCCCGAGAGCAAGGTGCTCGTGCCGGGCGTCGTCACCCACCACACGACCGTGGTCGAGCATCCGGAGCTCGTCGCCGAGCGCCTCGTGCGGCTCGCTGAGGTCGTCGGCCGCGAGCGCGTGATGGGCGGGACCGACTGCGGCTTCGCGCAGGGCGCGTTCCTGCGGCGCGTCCACCCGTCGATCCAGTGGGCGAAGCTCGAGGCGCTCGCGGAGGGAGCGCGGCTCGCGACGAAGCGGCTCTGGCCGGCGGCCACGGTCGCGTAGGCCCGTCGTTGGAGTTCGGTCTCAGCGGGCTGTGCACCGACGAGTCGATCGGGCCGGGCGAGCTCGGCCGGATCGTCGAGGGGTCCGGCCTCTTCGACTCCCTGTGGTTCGGCGAGCACACGCACATCCCGTCGAGCCGCGAGAGCCCGTTCCCGGACGGCGAGCTGCCGCGCGACCACCACCGGACGATCGATCCGTTCGTCGGGCTGACCGCGGCCGCGTGTGCGACGAGCCGGATCCTGCTCGGCACGGGGATCTGCCTGCTCGTCGCCCGCGACCCGATCATCTGTGCGAAGGAGGTCGCGAGCCTCGACCTCGTCTCCGGCGGCAGGGCGATCCTCGGCATCTCCGGCGGCTGGAACCTCGAGGAGCTGCGAAACCACGGCACCGACCCGCGCACGCGCTTCGCCGTCCAGCGGGAGCGCGTCGCGGCGCTGCGGGCGCTCTGGACGGAGGAGCTCTCCTCGTACCACGGCCGGTTCGTCGACTTCGACCGGGTCTGGCAGTGGCCGAAGCCGGTCAACGGCCGGGTGCCGGTCGTCCTCGGCGGGAACGGCCGCGGCGCCGAGGCGCGGGCCCTCGAGTACGGCGACGGGTGGGGCCCGATGCACGCGCCCGGGATCGTCGAGCGCGTCGCCGCGTTCGTGGCCGAGGCGCGCAATCGGGGGCGCGAGCTGCCGGTCACGGTCTTCTTCTACGGCGTCCCGCCTCAGGACGTGCTCGCCGCCTACGCCGCGGCCGGCGCGAAGCGGTGCTCGTTCTCGCTCTCGGAGGCGGGCGCCGAGACCGTCGAGCGGGAGTTCCCCGCGATGGAGCGGGCGATCCTGGCGTTCAGAGAGGGGAGGTAGCGACGTGTACAAGGTCGTCTGGCTGTGCCGCTTCAGGGAGGGGCTCGATCGAGAGGAGGCGCGCCGGCACTGGCGCGACGTCCACGGTCCGATCGGCGGAAGCGTGCCGCAGGTCGTGGGGTACGTCCAGAGCCACGCGGTCGAGCCGCTCGGCGCTTCCGAGCTCGGCTTCGACGGCTACTCGTGCTGCTGGTTCGCCGACGAGGATGGCTACCTCGCGTCGCAGCGGACGCCGGAGTGGGCCGAGCTCGGCGTCGACGGCGAGCACGTCTTCGACATGGCCTGGTTCGCCGGCAGGAGCGCCGCGCTCGACGAGCGGACGATCGTCGAGGGCCCTGCCGGGCCCTTCAAGACCGTCTGGGTCGTCCGGTTCAGGGAGGAGATCCGCAGCGATCCCGCGCGAGCGCGCGAGGCGCACGAGTACTGGATCCGGGAGCACGGCGGCCGCTACGGAACGGCCGTCCCGGGGATCGGCCGCTACCTCCAGAACCACTGCGTGGCGCCGCTCGGCGCCGCCGGGCCGGATCCGGGCGGCGAGCTCGAGTTCGACGGGTTCTCGGAGTGCTGGTTCGCGGACCGCACCGCGTACGAGCGGGCGACGGGCTCGCCCGAGTGGGCCGAGATGGGCGCGGACGCGCAGACGTTCTGCGACGTCGACTACATCGGACGCATGGGCGCCGTCCTCGAGGAGCACGTCGTCAAGGCGCCTCCCGCCTGAGGTTCGGCGGCAGCCCGGTCGGGCCGGGCCGGCAGGCGAAGACGCTGCCGGCGAGCGGCTCGCGCTCGAGCGCCTCGGGCGCGAGGCCCCGGCGCGCGCTCGTGATCACGAGGACGTCGAGCGACTCGCCGGCGAAGACGCAGCTCGTCGGCTGGCTCACCGGGACCGCGACGACCCGGTCGAGCTCGCCCGCGGGCGTGTAGCGGCGCACCTCGCCCGCGCCCCAGACCGCCGCCCAGAGGCAGCCGTCGGCGTCGACGCAGATGCCGTCGACGAAGCCGGTCTCGGCGGCCGGGCCGAGCTCGACCACGCGCCCGCGCTCGCCGAGCTCGCCGCTCGCGAGGTCGAAGTCGTAGGCGTCGATGCCGCCCGCGAGCGAGTCGACGTAGTAGAGGCGCCGACCGTCCGGCGACCAGTCGAGCCCGTTCGAGAGCGAGACGCCGTCGAGGACGCGCCGGACGGTCCCGTCGGGCTCGAGGCAGTAGAGGGCGCCGGCGCCCTCGGCCGCGAGGCCGTGCTCGTTCACGCCGACCGTCCCCGCCCAGAAGCGCCCGAGCGCGTCGCACCTGCCGTCGTTCATGAACCAGTCGGCGGCCTCCTCGTCGACGTGCGCGACGAGCGTGTACCGGCCGTCGGCGTCGAGCCGGGCGAAGCCCTCGTCGGTCGCGAGAGCGAGGCCGCCGCCCCCGGCCGGGACGGCCGCGCCGACGCGCCGCCCGACGTCGACGCCCGGCGCGGCGACGCCGTCCGGCCCGAGCCAGTTGATCCGGCCCTCGTAGATCTCGACCCAGCTCAGCGCGCCCCGGTCGGGGTGCCAGATCGGCCCCTCGCCGAGGTCGACGCGCGCGTCGAGGAGGACGTCTACCAGTTGAGCTTGATCGCGCTGCCGAAGCCCGACCCGAGCGGCTCCTGTGCCGTGATGTGGAGGAGGGCGAGGTGCTCCAACTGGCGCGCGCGGCGCAGCGGCCCGATGTCGAGCGGCCGCAGGCCGCCCGCCTCGACCACCGAGGCGACCTTCTGCTTGGCGTCGGCGTCGTCGCCCGCGAGGAAGATGTCGAGCGGCTGCCCCGCCACCTGGCCGGCGGTGAGCGTCGGCGCGAAGGCCGTGTTGAACGCCTTCACGACCGGCGTCCCTTCCGGCAGGAGCTTCGCGATCTCCTCCGCGGCGGAGCTGTCCGGTGGCGTGACGAGGCCGTCGAAGGTCGACCAGTCGACCGGGTTCGTGATGTCGACGACGACCTTGCCGCGGAGCGCGTCGCCGTGCTGCGCGACGACGTCGGCGACGGCGCCGTAGGGGACGGCGAGCACGACCACGTCGCCGCTGACGTCGCCTCCCGCGGTCGCGCCGAGCTCGCCGGCGAGCGCCTCGGCTCCCTCCGGGTTGTGCGAGATCAGCCTGAGGTCGTTGCCGCCTGCCCGTACGCGCGTCCCGATGCCGCGCGCCATGTTGCCCGCGCCGATGATCGTGATCTCCACCTCGTCCTCCTCGCTCGTCGTCGAACGGATCGTCGGACGATCCTACGTGATGGAGCGATAGGCTCGGCCGGTCACGGGATCGACAGGGAGGCTTGCAGCGTGAACGGTTCCTCGCGGTTCGACGTGGAGGGTTTCGGCGTCGTCGTCACGGGCGGCGCGAGCGGGCTCGGGCTCGCCTACGGCGAGGTGCTCGCGGCTCACGGGGCGCGGGTGACGCTGATCGACCTCGACGCGGACGGCGTCGCCGGGCAGGCGGCGAGGCTCCAGGGCGAGGGCCTCGACGTCCGCGCGGCGGTCGCCGACGTCACCGACCACGCGGCGCTCGATCGTGCGGTCGACGAGGCGGCCGAGGCCTATGGGCGGCTCGACGTCGCGTTCGCGAACGCGGGGATCGATCCCGGCGTCGGCTTCGTCGGCGGCTGGGCCGGCGGCGAGCGGCCGCGCATCGAGGACGGCGCGGTCGAGCGCTACGCCGACGAGCGCTGGAACCGGGTGATCGACATCAACCTGAACGGCGTCTTCGCGACCGCCCGCGCGGCCGCGCGCCACATGCGTCCGCGGGGGTTCGGGCGGATCATCGTGACGACGTCCCTCGCCGCCACGAAGGTCGAGCCGGCGATCGGCTCGGCGTACATGGCCGCAAAGGCGGGCGCGAAGCACTTCATGCACTGCCTCGCGCTCGAGCTCGCCGCCTACGGGATCACGGTGAACGCGATCGCCCCGGGCTTCTTCGTCACGAACATCGGCGGCGGCCACGCCCACGACCCCGAGCTCCAGGCTGCCCTGGCGAAGGAGATCCCGATGCACCGCGTCGCGCAGCCCGACGACATCAAGGGTCTCGCGCTCTTCCTCGCCTCGCCGGCGTCGGAGTACATCACCGGCCAGGAGATCGTCATCGACGGCGGCTGGGGGCTCGGCCGGGCGGACTGAGTCGCCGCGTCAGCGGCGGAGCGGCGGCGAGGACGCGTCGAGGATCGGCTCCCAGTGCGCTGCCCGGAAGGGCTTGCGCGGGCGCCATTCGAAGTGACCCGGCCAGATCACGGCGGCCGTCCCGCCGAGGTCGTGGCAGCCGGTTCCGTCGCCCCAGGCGACACGGCTCGCCGCGACGAGGAAGTACGGCCAGGCCACGAAGAAACGGCTGAACCCGCAGACGGCTGCGGCGTCGCCGATCGGGTCGCGCGGGAGCGCGGGCGCGTCGTCGTGCCCGCCGAACCGCACGCGGAACTCGGCCCGATCGAGAAGAACCCGTCGCCGGGCCGGAGCAGCCAGACACAGCCGCCCGGGATCGGGTAGACGTGGTGCGGGTCTCCGACCGGGTACCTGCCGCCGAGGTGGCAGGCGAGCGTCTTCGGCGCGGGCCGGGCCGCGCCGGCGAGCTGGAGGGCGGCCACGCCGGCGGCCACGAGGGTCAGCGCGCGCATGCGGAAACGGTTCCGCCGCCGGTACCGCTGCAAACAGGCCGAGTCCTTCGAAGAGAATCGTTTCTATAGGATCTGCGCGCTCGAGTTCCCGCCTGTGACGCCGGAGGTCCGCCGCCGATGAAGGTCAGCCTCTTCCAGCAAGCGCCGTACCGCTTCATGCCCGAGGACTTCGAGGAGCGCGGCGAGCCGTCGGTCGTCTCGACGCCGTACGACGAGCTCGTCGAGCCGGCGAAGGCGTTCGACTCGTACCGCTGGTTCGTCGACGAGCTGCTCGCGGGCCTGAGGGCGGGCTTCGACGGCGTGGCGGTGACGGAGCACGGCCAGACCTCGTACGACATGACGCCGAACCCGAACCTGCCGGCGGCGATCCTCGCGAACGCGATCCGCGAGGAGCGGCCGGAGGCGGCGCTGATCGTGCTCGGCCGGTCGCTCGGGAAGACGCGCGAGCCGCTGCGGATCGCCGAGGAGTACGCGATGCTCGACTGCCTGAGCGGAGGCCGCCTCGTCGCGGGCCTCCCGGTCGGGCTCAGCTACGACGCGAACCTCAACAACGGGATCCCGCCGGTCGAGACACGCGACCGCTACCGGGAGTCGCACGACCTGCTGATGCGGTCGTGGACGTCGCCGGAGCCCTTCACCTGGAACGGGCGCTACTCCCAGTACTCGCTCGTCAACTCGTGGCCGCGGCCGCTGCAGAAGCCCCACCCGCCCATCTGGGTGCCGGGCGCGGGGACGCCGGGGACGATGGCGTGGACGCTGGAGAACGGCTACGCGTTCGTCTACCTGAGCTGGTTCGGGCCGACGCTCACGGCGCACCGGATCTTCGACCGCTTCTGGGACATCGCCGACCGGCACGGCAAGCCGCGCAACCCGTACCGCGTCGGCTTCGTCCAGAGCGTGGTCGTGTCGGAGACGGACGAGGCGGCCGAGGAGGAGTACGGCCGCTACGTCGAGCGGGCCTTCCGGCAGGGCCCGGGCAGCGTGCCGCTCCACTACATGGGGCTTCCGGGCTACGTCGACATCCGCGGCGTCGAGGCGATCATCCGCGACCCGGGCGACTTCGGGCTCGCGGCCACGCTGCGACGCGCGACCTTCCGCGAGCTCGCCGACACGCGTTCGGTGATCGCCGGCAGCCCCGAGACCGTCCGCCGCCAGATCGCCGAGTTCGCCGAGGAGTTCCGGATCGGGAACCTGCTCGTGATGCTGCAGATGGGCGGGATGCCCCACGACCTCACGCTGCGGAACATCCGCCTCTTCGCCGAGGAGGTCCTCCCGCACCTGCAGGAGCTCTGGCGCGGCGGCGAGTGGGAGAACGAGTGGTGGCCGGCCGGCATCGCGCAGACGGTCGAGGCCTGAAGATGAGCCGCGGAACCCCGAGCCTCGAGATCGAGGAGCGTGTCGTCCCGGTCGGCGACGGCCGCGTGGAGCTCGTCGTGCAGGTGGCGGGCTCGGGACCGCCGGTCGTCTACCTCCATCCGGCGGCCGGGCTCGCGTGGGACCCGTTCCTCGAGCGGCTCGCCGCCGAGTGGACGGTCTACGCGCCACAGGTCCCCGGAACGGCGGCCGGCCGCCCCGACGCGATCCGGGCGGTCGACGACCTCTGGGATCTCGTCCTCCTCTACGAGGAGGCCCTTCGTCGGCTCGGGCTCGAGCGTCCGGACCTGATCGGGCAGTCGTTCGGCGGCATGCTCGCATGCGAGCTCGCCGCGACCTTCCCGAAGCTGCCCGGCGGGCTCGTCCTCCTCGACGCGATCGGCCTCTGGCGGGAGGACGCCCCGATCGTGAACTGGGTCGCGACGGCGCCCGAGCAGCTCGGCGCACTGCTCTTCCACGACCCCGAGGGCGAGGCGGCGCGGGCTGCGCTGACGCCGCCGGAGGATCCGGACGCGGCGGCCGTCGCGATCGCCGCCACGACCTGGGCGATCGGCTGCACGGCGAAGTTCGTCTGGCCGGTGCCGGACAAGGGGCTCGTGAAGCGCCTGCACCGGATCGAGGCGCCGACGCTCGTCGTGTGGGGGAGGGAGGACCGGCTGGCGCCCGCCGTCTACGCCGAAGAGTTCGGCTCCCGGATCGCCGGCGCCCGCGTCGAGGTGCTCGACGACTGCGGCCACATCCCGCAGCTCGAGCAGCCGGAGAAGACCTTCGCGCTCGTGAGCGAGTTCCTGTGGCAGCAGCGCCCCGCCACCTGACGAAGACGGAGATCGCGCTCCAGGTCCTGCGCCGCCGGCTCCGCTCGGGCGACCTGGCGCCGGGGTCGCGCCTCATCGTGGAGGAGCTCGCGCGCGAGCTCCAGATGAGCCCGACGCCCGTGCGGGAGGCGCTGCGGCTGCTGCAGGCCGACGGCATGGTCGACTACCGAGCCCACCACGGCATCGTCGTCGCGAGCAGGAAGTCGCCCGACGACGTCCGCGACCTCTTCCGCGTGCGGTCGATCCTCGAGCCGGCCGCCGTCGAGCTCGCGGTGCCGCTGCTCGACGACGCGGCCCGCTCGAGGCTCGAGCGGCTGTACGAGCAGCAGGTGGCGGCGGTCGCCGTCGGCCGCGGCGCGTCCGTCGCGGAGCTGAACTCGTCCTGGCACTGGGCGATCTACGAGGCCGCCGGCTCGCCGACGCTGAACGACTTCGTGCGCCGACTGTGGCAGGCGTTCCCGTGGCGGACGATGTGGGCGCTCCCCGGCCGGCCGGAGCTCTCGCTCCGCCAGCACGGGGCAATCATGGACGCGATCCGGAGCGGCGACGCGGCCCGTGCCGCCGCGCTGATGCGCGAGCATGTCGAGGGCGGGATCGACACGCTGCTCGCGCAGGTCGAGACGGAGCTCGGCCTCGCCTGGGCGCTCGCGTAAGGTCCGGCCGTGCCCGAGGATCACTTCGGCGAGGACGTCGCCGCCCGCTACGACGAAGCGACCGGAGACATGTTCGTTCCGGCCGTGGTCGAGCCGGCCGTCGACCTGCTGGCCGGGCTCGCCGGCGACGGCGCGGCGCTCGAGCTCGGGATCGGCACCGGTCGGATCGCGCTGCCGCTCGCGCGGCGCGGCGTGCCCGTCCACGGGATCGACCTCTCCGGGGCGATGGTCGCGCGCCTGCGCGCGAAGCCGGGCGGCGCCGAGATCCCGGTCGCGATCGGCGACTTCGCGACCACGCGGGTCGAGGGCTCGTTCCGGCTCGCGTACCTCGTCTTCAACACGATCAACAACCTGACGACGCAGGACGAGCAGGTCGCCTGCTTCCGGAACGTCGCCGCGCACCTCGAACCGGGAGGCTGCTTCGTGATCGAGGTCGGCGTGCCGCAGCTGCAGCGGCTGCCGCCCGGCGAGACCTTCCACGCGTTCGACGTCAGCCCGGCGCACGTCGGCTTCGACGAGTACGACGTCGCGACCCAGGGCCTCGTCTCGCACCATTACTCGATCGTCGACGGCCGGCTCGACGTCGTCTCGATGCCGTTCCGCTACGTCTGGCCGGCCGAGCTCGACCTGATGGCGCGCCTCGCCGGCATGCGCCTGCGCGACCGATTCGCCGACTGGGACCGCGTCCCGTTCACGAGCGAGAGCCGGAAGCACGTCTCGGTCTGGCAGCTCGCCTCGTAGAATGCGGCCGTGGCGTTCACGATCCTCCGCCCCGACGAGCAGGAGTTCCGTGCGCCGAGCTGGCGGCCCGAGGAGCCCGCGCGTCGCCTCGTCGAGCTGCCGCTCCACGCGACGATGCGCCACTCGCGGGCGCACCTCTGGCGCTATCCGGCGGGCGCGACCGGGCGGCTCCACAGGGAGCACTCGCAGGAGGAGGTCTTCGTGGTCGTCGACGGGACGCCGGCGGTGATGCTCGGCGACCCGCCCGAGCGCTACGACGCGCCGCGCGGAACGCTCGTCGTCGTCGAGCCCGGCACGCCGCTGAAGTGGTTCAACGACTCGGGCGAGGACGCGCTGATCTTCGCGTACGGAGCTCCGGCCGAGTCGAAGCCCGAGCTGATCGAACCCCGGTAGGTCCGGCAGCCTGGAGATCGACGGTGGGTTGCGGGTGCCCGCGGCGCCGCGGGGAGGGAGACGGGGCGCCGCGGGCGGAGGGAGCCTCAGGCGGCCTTCTGCACCATCAGCGTCGGCTGGCCCGGAGACCAGTTCGCCGCGGTCTTCTGTCCGGTCTGCAGCGCTGCGATCACGCGGACGACCTCGTAGCGGACGACAAGCGGGAACGGCTGCTTGCCGGTCGCGAACTCCATCCACGCCGGATGGCGGTGGTCACCTCGGTCGCAGACGAAGGTGGCATCGGCCGGAGACATCCGGAAATCGGGGGCCGGCCTTCCAACGAGCGCCATGAGTGCTCCTCCTGAGCGTGGACGACCTTCGCGGGTGAGGAAGGGATCGGCACCCGCTCCGAAGGCTTGACGACGCCGCCGGCGATCGGGGGACGACCCAGCGGTTAAGCTCGTGCGGCCGTGGAGCTCCCGTCGCTGCGCTCGCTCCTCTTCGCCCCGGGGAGCGAGGAGCGGAAGCTCCGGAACGCGCTCGAAGCCGGCGCGGATGCGGTCGTCGCAGACCTCGAGGACGGCGTCGCACCCGACCGCAAGGAGCTCGCCCGCGAGGTCGTCGCCGGGGTCTTCGCCGGCCCGCGCGGGCCGGCGGCTCGCCTCGTTCGAGTGAATCCGCCCGATTCGCCTCACTTCGCCGCGGATCTCGCGCTCGTCGCCGGTCTCGGGCTCGACGCGCTCGTGGTGCCGAAGGCGACCGCGGCCTCGGTCGCGGCGCTGCCGGCCTCCAGCCCGCCGCTGATCGCGATCGCCGAGACGGCCGAGGGCGTGCGCAGTGCGTTCGAGACGGCGTCGTCGCCGCGCGTCGCGGCGCTCGCGCTCGGTGCGGCCGACCTCGCGGTCGAGATCCGGCTCCGGCCGCGGGCCGACGGGCTCGAGATCCTCTACGCGCGCTCGAAGCTCGTCGTCGACTCGGCCGCTGCCGGGATCCGGCCGCCGTTCGACGTCGTCCACTTCGACGTGCGCGACGACGCCGGCCTCGAGGCGGAGTGCGAGCTCGCCCGCTCGCTCGGCCTCGGCGGGAAGCTCTGCATCCACCCGGCGCAGGTGCCGATCGTGAACCGCGCCTTCGCGCCGGCCGAGGAGGAGCTCGAGTGGGCGCGCGAGGTGCTGACGGCGTACGAGCGCGGGCTGGCCGAGGGCCGCGGCGCGGTCGCGCTCGACGGCGAGATGATCGACATGCCGATCGTGAAGCAGGCGCGGGCGATCCTCGAACGGGGAGGGAGCTGATGGGACAGGAGTGGCGCAGCCGGTTCTACGAGGACCTCGACGTCGGCGACGTCTACCGGAGCCGGTTCGGACGCACCGTGACGGAGACGGACAACCTCCTCTTCACGGCGCTGACGATGAACACGAACCAGCTCCACTTCAGCGACGCGTACGCGAAGACGACGCGCTGGGGGAAGATCCTCGTCAACTCGACGTTCACGCTCGCGCTCGTCACGGGCCTGTCGGTCGCGGACGTGACCGAGCACGCCGCCGCGAACCTCTCCTGGACCGACGTCCAGCTGCCGAATCCGGTCTTCTTCGGCGACACGATCTGGGCCGAGACGGAGATCCTCGACAAGCGCGAGTCGCGCTCGAACAGGGACGTCGGGATCGTCTCCATGCGCACGCGCGGGATCAACCAGCGGCGCGAGGTCGTCGTCGAGTTCAGACGGACCGTGATGGTCTACCGCCGCGACGCCCCGGCCGCCGCCGACGACTTCCCGGGCACGGACGTCGAGTGGAGTCCGGGCTGAGCCGGTTGCTGCCGTCTGTGAAAGATCCGGGCGCGGCGGCGTATTCTTCTGGCATGCGCAAACTCGTCGTCGCCCTGACCGCCCTCGCCGTCGTACTCGCAGCCGGCGTCTCCGCCCAGGGTGCGACCTCGATCTCCTTCTGCAAGGGCGTCCAGCTGACGGGAACCTTCGCAGCCGTTCCGGGCAGCGCGGGCGCCGGCAACATCAGCTACCTGCTCGTCCTCCGGAACCGTTCGACGCGGATCTGCTTGGTCACCGGCCTGCCGCAGTTCCGGCTGCTCGGCCACTACGGCAAGGCGCTGCCGACCCGGACGTTCCCCTCGCACCCGGGATTCGCGACCGCCGTCCTCGTCACGCTCAGGCCCGGTCAGGTGACGAGCGTGACGGCGCGCTTCTCACCCGACGTGCCGGGCGTGGGCGAGCCGGCGAACGGGCCGCAGTGCGAGCGGACGGCGTACAGGCTTCAGGTCTTCGCCCGCGGCGGCGGCTCGTCGGTCGTCCCGATCCTGCCCGTGACGCCGGTCTGCGAGCACGGAAGCATGCAGGTGTCGGTCTACGTCTTCGGCCGGCACGTCCTGACCGGCTGATCGCTCGGGCGAAGGCCGCGCTCGCTCGCCTCGCCGACGGGGACGGCGCGACCCGGCGGCCGTCGAACGCCATGAGCTCGAACTCACGGCGTCGGCCCGCAGCTCGGCCGGTGACCCGTCCCCCGCGGTAGTAGCATCGGGCTCCCGCGAAGAGAGGAGGGACATGGCCTTCACCGCGACGAAGGGCCTGCTGCTGCCCGCAACCGTCACCGGCTCGTGGCCGCGCCCGCGCTGGTACACGCAGAACATGTGGGGTCGGCCGCTCGACACGGCGATGATGGATCCCTGGTACCGCGAGCAGTTCACGGACGCCCACGCGGTCGTCGTCTCCGACCAGGAGCGCGCCGGCCTCGACATCCTCACGACCGGCGACTACCACCTCGACGAGGACGTCGCCGGCCGCTCCTGGCACCACTACCCGCTCCAGCGCTGGCAAGGGCTCGAGCACGAGGAGCTCCAGACGCGTAACACCCGCTCGCCGCTCCTGTCGTACCCGGTCGGGACGATGCTCGACTCGATCTACAAGACCTGGCGCTGGCCCCGCGTCGTCGGCAAGGTCGAGCACGATCCGAAGAACCCGCTCGAGTACCCGAAGATCTGGCGGATCGCGCAACAGAGCGCGGCGTCGGGCAAGCCGGTCAAGTTCGGGACATGCTCCGCGCAGGTGCTGGCCTTCTTTCTCGACTCGCACACGCCGAACTACGACCTGGACGACAAGAAGCAGCTGATCTGGGACATGGCCGAGGCGATGAACCTCGAGCTCAGGCAGCTCGCGGCGGCCGGGTGCAAGGTGATCCAGATCGAGGAGCCGACGCTCCACTTCATGGCCTGCTACTACCCGGAGATGACGGAGTTCATCGACTTCCTCGTCGACGCGTTCAACCGCGAGATCGAGGGGCTCGACGACGTCGAGGTCTGGATCCACACCTGCTGGGGCAACCCGAACATGCAGAAGGTCTTCTCCGACGAGTCGTACGCGAACTCGCTCGAGATCTACCTCGACCGGCTCAAGGGCGACGTCTGGACGATCGAGTCGACCGAGAACGACTTCAAGGAGATCCCGCTGTTCAAGCCGTTCGCGTCAGGCTTGACGAAGAAGATCGCGGTCGGCGTGATCAGCCACCGGACGCTGCAGGGCGACTTTCCGGAGACGATCGCCGCGCGGATCCGCCGCTGCCTCGAGGTGATCCCGGCGGACAAGCTCGTGCTCTCGACGGACTGCGGCTTCGGACGGCAGGGCTTCAACCGGCATCTCGCGTTCTACAAGACGATCGCGATCCCGCAGGCGCGGAACATCGTCCTGCAGGAGCTCGGCGCGGAGCCGCGCTACGTCGCGGCGGCCGACGAGGGCCTGGCCTGGGACCAGCTGCCGGACGACGAGCCGTTCACGCACGTGAAACCTCTGCGGTGAGCGGCCCGCGGTTCGCGGTCAGCCAGTTCTCCACGCTGAACCAGGGGTTCGACGAGGACCTGGAGGCGTTCGTCGCGGGCGGGGCGGAGGGGATCGGGATCGCGGAGGCGAAGCTGCCGGAGGGACGGGACGCGGACTCCCTCCGGCGGCTGCGGGAGAGCGGGCTGGCGGCGACGATCGCGCTGCCGGAGCTGCTGTCGGTGTTGCCGTGCCCGCCGTTCGGCGGGCCGGAGGATCCGGACGAGCGGGTTTCGGCGCTCTGCGCTTCCGTCCGGCGGCTCGCCCGGTTCGAGCCGCTGGTCGTGCTGTTGTTGACCGGGCCGGCGGGTGGGCGAGAGCCGGAGGATGCGCGGCGGATCGCGGTCGAGGGCCTGCGGGAGGTCGCGCGGGTCGCGGCGGGCGTCGGCGTGCCGGTCGCGCTCGAGCCGATCCATGCGTCGGCGCGCGACGACTTCACGCTGCCGGCGACGATCCCGGAGGCGATCTCGATCGTCGAGGAAGTTGGCGAGCCGATGGGCCTGATCGTCGACACGTGGCACCTGTGGGACACGCCGGACGTCCTCTCGTGGGTGCGGGCGGAGGCGGGGCGGTTCGCGGCCGTGCACGTGAACGACTGGCGTGGCGAGACGCGCGGGTGGGACGACCGCGCCCTCCCCGGCGACGGCGTGATCGACCTGCCGGCGATCCTCGGCGCACTCGAGGAGGGCGGCTACGACGGCTGGTACGAGCTCGAGGTCTTCTCGTCCGAGGCCTACCCGGACTCGCTGCTGCAGCTGCCGGCGGCGGAGCTCGTCCGGCGGGGGCGGGAGGGCTTCATGCGCGCCTGGCAGGCTCGGAGGCCGGCGGTCGCCTCAGGGTGACATGAGGCGACACGACCGGTTTCGGGCCTGGAGCGAGCGCCGACCGTGGAGAGTCGTGGCGACCAGCTCGGCGCGTGGCGGAAGTATCGACGCGACCGTCGCTGGGCGTGCTCCCGGCGCGAACGGCCTAGCAGCGCACCGTCGGCCGATCGGTCGTTTCGGGCAGGTCCGGGGGCCTGGCCCCGCCGGCTCGCCGAGTGCGGCTTCTGTCACATTTCGGCCGGCGACCCGGCGGTCGGATTCCGCTCAACCACGCGATGCGTCGTCTGTTCCGGGCAGGTCCAGGGGCCTGGCCCCTGGACCTGCCTGAAACGACCGTGCTGCCGGGGAGATCTACGCCGGGCGGGGGGCGACGGAGAAGCCTTCGGCGCCGGCGGCGGACAGCAGCGCGTTGCCGTCGGCGTCGAAGAGGTGGAGCCGCGTCGGGTCGAGGACGACGCCGACGCTCGCGTCGGGCTCGACCTTGGTCGTGGGCGGCGCGAGCGCCTTGATCACACGGTCGCCGAGTTGCAGGTCGACGACCGTCTCGCCGCCGAGCGGCTCCGTCACATAGACGGTCGCGCGGATCTCACCCGGCTCCGCCGAGACGTGGACGTCCTCCGGCCGAACGCCGACGAAGCACGCGTCGCCGCTCTGGAGCGGCGGCCGCGGGAAACCGGCGGCAAGCGAGACGACGAACGCGGCGTGCTCGATCCGGACGGCGCCGTTCCCGCCGCCGACCGTGCACGGGATGAAGTTCATCGGCGGGCTCCCGATCACCGTCGCGACGAAGCGGTTCGCCGGCCGGTGGTAGACGTCCTCGGGCGTGCCGATCTGCTGGACCACGCCGGAGCGGAGCACGGCGACGCGGTCGGGCATGGACATCGCCTCGACCTGGTCGTGCGTCACGTAGACGAGCGTCCGGCCGAGGTCTCGCTGGAGCCGCTTGAGCTCCGCCCGCATCTCCAGCCGGAGCAGCGCGTCCAGAGCGGACAAGGGCTCGTCCAGCAGCAACGCCCGCGGCTCGCGCACCAACGCACGCCCGAGCGCCACACGCTGCCGCTCGCCCCCCGACAGCTTTGCCGGCTTCCGCTTCAGCAGTTGCTCGATGTGCAGCGTGCGAGCCGTCTCCTCGACTCGCCGCCGCCGCTCGGCCTTCGGCATCTTGGCCTGCCGCAGCGGAAAGGCGAGGTTGTTGAAGACCGTCTTGTCCGGATAGAGCGCGAGGTTCTGGAACATGATCGCGATGTCCCTGTCGCCCGGGTACACGTCCGTCATCCGCGCGCCGTCCGCGTAGACGTCGCCCGAGTCCGGCCGCTCCAGGCCCACGATCGTCCGCAGCAGCGTCGTCTTGCCGGCGCCGGGCGGCCCGAGCACCGCGAAGAACTCGCCGTCCTCGATCTCGAGCGACACGTCGTCCAGCGCGACCGTCGCGCCGAACCGCTTCGTCACCCGCTCGAGCCGGATCGCCGCCATCGCTACGCCACGGCCTCGCCGTCGCCGTCGAAGAAGAGCACATGCGCCGGGTCGAACGCCAGGCCGACGTTCGCGCCGACCCGCGGCCGCACGCCCGGCGTCCCGAGCGTCCGCACGTCGTGTCCGTCCCAGGTGAGGTGGACGACGTCCTTCGCGCCCAGCGGCTCGACGAGCGCGACCTTCGCGGTGATCGTCGCATCCGCCGAATCCGCCGCCACGATCCGCGTGTACTCCGGCCGGATCCCGAGCGTCACGCGCGCGCCCACGCCGTTGGCCCCGCCGGCCACGGGAACCCGGTCCGCGGGCAGGAAGTTGATCCGCGTCGACCCCACGAAGCCGGCGACGAACGTGTTCGCCGGGCGCTCGTAGATCTCGAGCGGCGAGCCGAACTGCTGCAGCACGCCGAGGTTCATGACGGCGATCCGGTCGGCCATGGACATGGCCTCGACCTGGTCGTGCGTGACGTAGACCATCGTCTGCCCGATCTCGTGCTGGATCCGCTTCAGCTCCGCCCGCATGTAGGCGCGGAAGGCCGCGTCGAGGTTCGAGAACGGCTCGTCGAGGAGGAAGATCGACGGCTCGACGATCATCGAGCGACCGAGCGCGACCTTCTGCATGTCGTTCACGGACAGGCGCGCGGCCCGGCGCTCCAGGAGACCCTCGACGCCGACGACGCCGGCGACGCGCTGCACCTTCTCGTCGACGATCGGCTTCGGCGGCCGCGGCCGGCGCACGCGCAGCCCGAACGCGAGGTTGTCGTAGACCGACATGTGCGTGAAGATCGCGTAGTTCTGGAAGACGAAGCCGACGTTGCGCGCGCCGACCGGCACGCGGCTCATCGGACGGTCGTCGAACCAGAGCTCCCCGGAGGTCGGCCGCTCGAGCCCGGAGATCATGTTCATCGTCGTCGTCTTGCCGCAGCCCGACGGGCCGAGCAGCGCGACGAACTCGCCGTCCGGGATCGTCAGCGACACGTCGTCGACGGCCACGAGGCCGCCGAAGTCCTTCGTCAGCCGTTCGAGCCTGATCGACGCCATGATGCCGCCTACCGCTTGATCGCGCCGAAGGTCAGGCCGCGCACGAGGTAGCGCTGGATCAGGAGCCCGAAGATCGCCGGCGGCAGCACGAGCACGAGCCCGAGCGCCGCCTGCGGCCCGTACTCCTGCCCGGCGCCCGCCGACTGCAGCGAGTTCAGGAACACCGGCGCGGTCACGACCTTGTCGGCGGTGAGGACGAGCGCGATCAGGAAGTCCGACCAGTTGAGGATGAAGACGAAGAGCGCCGTCGCCGCGAGCCCGCCGCGCACCTGGGGCAGGATCGCCTTGAAGAACGCACCCCACTGCGTGCAGCCGTCGACGATCGCCGCCTCCGAGATCTCGCGCGGCACCTCCGCGAAGAAGCTCCGCATCAGCCAGACGACGAACGGGAACGTCACCGCGCCGTAGACCAGGATCAGCCCCCAGTACGTGTCCACGAGGTGCAGGTACGTGAACATGATCAGGAGCGGGATGATCACGACGATCGGCGGGAACATCCGCAGCTGCAGGATCTGGAACGGCAGCAGCTTCCCGCCGGCTCGGAAGCGCGCGATGCCGTACGCGGCGAAGACGCCGACGAGGAGCGCGAGCAGCGTGCCGCCGCCGGCCGCGAGCAGCGAGTGGACGATCGGCTTCGACGCGTCGACGGGCGCGGCCGAGAAGAACTGCGTGTTCGGCGTCGAGATCCCGAGCGCCTGCGTGAAGTTGCCGACAGTCCACTTGCCGGGCAGCCAGTAGATCTTCCCGCCCACGGGAGACCACTCGTCCTGCGGCTTGAACGACATCGTCACGAGCCAGTAGAGCGGGAAGAGGAAGAAGGCCCCGATCACGAGGATCGCGATCGCGCGGCCCGCCGGCTTCAGCCCTCGCGTGCTCACAGGCGGGCCTCGGCCTCGATCGCCTGCTCGAGGCTGACCGACTCGGCCTCGACGTCGGCGCCGACGAGCTCGCCGATCGACTCCTCCTGCGCCGCCTCGATCGGCCGGATCGCGCGCAGCGCGAGGAGGCTGACCATGATCAAGACGAGGATCGCGACCGCGCTCCCGAAGCCCCACCGCGTCGTCTCGGCGATCGTCTGGCGGTACAGGAAGACCGAGATCGTCGTCGTTGCGTCGCCCGGCCCGCCCGTCGTCAGCAGCCAGGCCGAGTCGAAGATCTTGAACGTCTCGATCGCGCGGATGATGACGGCGATCAGGATGATCGGCCACATCATCGGCAGCACGAGGTAGCGGAACTGGTCGCTGAACCGCGCGCCGAGGATCCGCGCCGCGTTGAGCTGATCCTCCGGCAGCGAGACGAGCCCCGAGAGCAGGATCAGGAACATCAGCGGCGTCCACTGCCAGATGTCCGCGAGGATGATCGCGAACAGCGCGATGTTCGGGTCGGACAGCCAAGGCACGTGGATGTGCCCGGTCGCGTGGAGGACGTCGTGGAGGAAGAACGTGAGCGCGCCGTTCACGGGTCCCTGCGTCTGGAAGAGCATGTAGAAGATGAAGCCGGTCACCGCCGGCACGACCATCATCGGCAGCAGGAAGACGACGGTCAGCACGCTCCGGCCGGGGAAGGTCTTCAGGAAGAGCAGCGCGAGCGCGAACCCGAGCGTGAGCTCGACGCCGACGCCGAGGACGGTGACGATCACCGTCCGGAAGACGGCCATCCAGAAGCCGCCGCCGGTCCAGAAGACGCCGCCCGACTTCAGCGCCTCCCAGTAGTTCCCGAACCAGTGCCAGCCCTTGTAGGCGTCGAACCACTGGTACCCCGACGTCGGCTGGAAGTCCGTGAACGCCAGGTAGATCGCGACCGCCGCCGGGAACAGCACGATGAACACCATCAGCAGCTGCCCCGGCGCGATCAGCAGCTGGGCGACCGTCTTCTCCGAGCGGCCGCCGAGCCCCGCCGGCCAGCTCAACCGGCGGGGCTTCGACTGGATCTCGGCATCCAAGCGCGGCTCAGAGGTGGTACTTGTAGCCCGTCGGCCACGCGGCGAGGCCGGCCGAGATCGCGGCCGCCTGCTTCGCGCGCCCGTAGCGGTTCGTGATCTTCTCCCACGCCGCGGCGGTCGCAGCCATCGCCGACTCCGGCGAGGCCTGCTTCGTCAGCGCCTTCTGCAGGTTCGTGTCGAGCGCCTGCGTGTACTCGTTGGCGCCGCGGACGCCGGCGATCGGCGGAGCGGTGTTCGGGATGATCACCTTCAGCTCGTCCGACGCATACGGCTTGTAGCTCGCCCTAACGAGCGGGTCGTTCAGCTGCGACTGGCCGTGCGGGTCGAAGTAGCCCGCCGGGTTGCCGGCCATCCAGCTGAAGATCTGGCCCGAGCCCGCCCACTGGAGGACGAGGTACGCGGCCTCGTGCAGCTTCGAGTTCGAGAACGCGTTGACCGCGAACTGCGCATTGAAGTAGATCACCGAGCGGCGGACGAGCTTGCCGCCGACCATGCGGCCCGGCGCGAGGGCCGTCCGGAGCTTCGAGCCGAAGCCCTTGTCGAGCGGGCTGCCCTTCGTGATGAACTTCGTCGCGTTCGAGAACATGCTCGCCATCGCCAGCTGGCCGGCGCCCATCGCGGCGTACTGCTCCGGCCAGCTCTTCGAGAGCGTGTCCGGATACGTCCACGCCAGCGAGGCCACGTGCTCCTTCGTCGCCGTGATGCCGGCGCGGCTGTTGACGAGCGGCTTCGCCGCGGGGCCGAAGTAGTGCTGGTTCGGGGCGGCCGCGGTGACGTAGCGCATCATCCAGTTGACGTAGCCCCAGAACGGGTTCTTCAGGTCGCCCGAGCCGTAGAGGCTGCCGTCCGGCTTCGTGAAGAACGCCGCCGCGTCGTCGTGCTCCTTCCACGTCTTCGGGAAGTCGTTCAGCTCGTACCCGTACTTCGCCTTGAAGTCCTTCTGGTTCTGGGCATTGTCGAAGAGGTCGACCCGGTAGACCCAGACCTGGTAGTCGCCGTCGAACGACACGGAGTAGACGCTGCCGTTGTACTTGTTCATCAGCGCGACGGTGGTCGCGCCGCCGGCGTAGCCCCACTTCGGGTCGGCCCAGTCGGGCCTGTACTTCGCGACGAACTCGTCGAGGTTTCGGAGCATCTTGCCCTCGGCGAAGTCGCCGTTGTCGGTGATCTGCGTCTGGAGGATGTTGAGGCCGCCGTCGCGCGTCGACAGCGTCTGCAGGTTCTTCTGGCCGTTGTTGTTTGGCGTGTCCTGGATGAACTTGACCTTGACTCCGGTTTCCTTCTCGAGCAGCGCAGCGACGGCGGGCGCACCCTTCGGGAAGGGGACGGTGAGCTGGCCGACGGCGCCGTTCCAGATCCGCCAGGAGAGCGTGATCGGCTTCTTGCCGTTGTTCGTCAGCTGCTTGAGGCCGAGGATCGCCCGGCCGGCGGCGGTGTCGGCTCCGTACTGGTAGCGCTCGGCGCCGGCGAACCCCGTCGGGCCGCCGATGTTGCCGCTGGCGAGCCGGTTTCGCGCGAGGTGCGCGTTTCGCGACGACCGCGTCCAGGCTTTCGCGCTGCCCGCGACGCCTCCGAACGCGATCCCGGCGCCGGCCGCACCGGCGGACTTGAGGAATGCGGCGCGGCCGAACGTGCGGCCCGTCTGCGCCGGTTCCTCCGGGATCGTGCGCTCGGGGCGCGGATCCTGCTTTTCCATGCCCTCCTCCTTGCAGGCGCGGCGTCCTGCGTCCGATTCGCTCCGGGGCCTCGTGGGAGGTTCAGAACGCGCCCGGATCACGCTCTGCAACCGTTCCGAACACTGAGCCACGCGAGCCTAACGTCCGTTTGCGGCCTTGTCTAGCGGCTGCGGCATCGACTACTGTCTCGCTTCCCGCAACCGTTCCGAACAGTTGGAGTGATGTGGACGGCACGCCGACGAGGCACAACACCCTTCCGAAGGCCATCGCCGAGGAGCTCCGGCGTCGGATCCGCGAGGGCGAGCTCCGGCCCGGCGACCGGCTGCCGGGGCACCGGGAGCTGGCGGCCGGCTTCTCCGTCAGCCTCGGCTCGGTGCGGGAGGCGATCTCGATGCTCGTGAGCGCGGGGCTGATCGAGACGCGCGCCGCGCGCGGGACGTACGTCGCCGGGACGGAAATGCCGCACGGCAAACCGTCGGAGCGGACGGAGATCCACGAGCTGCTGAAGGCGCGCGAGCTCGTCGAGTCGCAGATCGCGGCGATGGCCGCCGAGCGGGCGCGGCCCGACGACATCGAGCGGCTGCGCGCGTCCGTCGAGCGGTTGCGGAGGTCGGCGGAGAACTACCAGGCATACCGTGACGCCGACCGCGAGTTCCATGCCGCCGTCGCGGAGGCGGCCGGAAACCGCTTCCTCGTCGCATGGCAGGCTGACGTCAGGACGATGCTCCAGCGAGACCTCGAGCTCGCCGCCGAGGCGGCGGTGCGACGCTTCGGCAGCCTCGCGTTCACGGTCGAGTCGCACTCGGAGCTCGTCGACGCGATCGAGGCGGGCCGCCCGGCCGAGGCGCGGTCGATCGCGCTCGACTCGATGAGCCGCACGCACGAGTTCGTGCTCGGCCTCTACGCGCTCGCGCCTCCGAAGTAGGCTGCCGGGGTGGGGGACGGCTGGTTCGTCGAGAGCGTGCGCGACCTCCCCTGGCTGCGGAGCGCGGACAACGCCGCCTGCGTCTTCGAGGACGAGGACAGGATGTTCCCGGAGCTCGGATACACGCTTGCGGTGCTCCCGCCGGGCCAGTCGGGCGGGCTCTACCACTCCGAGGCCACGCAGGAGGATTTCCTCGTGCTGTCGGGCGAGTGCGTGCTGCTGATCGAGGGCGAGGAGCGTCGCCTGAAGGCGTGGGATTTCGTCCATTGCCCGGCCGGGACGCTGCACGCCTTCGTCGGCGCGGGCGACGAGCCGTGCGTGATCTTCATGTGCGGCTCGCGTCGCGGGTGGCCCGAGAAGGGGATCGTCTACCCGCGGTCGGAGCTCGCGCTGCGCCATGGCGTCGGCGCGGAGCAGGAGACGACATCACCGGCGGAGGCGTACTCCGGCCGGCCGAAGTGGAAGCCGGGCCGCCCGGACGGCTGGGAGCGCTTCCCGTGGGCCTGACGCGGCCGGGTCCGTAGCGTCGGTCGGCGACGCACCCGGGGAGAAATCGGCACCGAATCGGCGCACCCGGCGACGGGCCGCGCGGGTAGCGTCCAGCCCAGCGGGCGTGAGGGTTTCACCCCCCACCCAGGGCGGGGGAGCGCTCTTCGCGTCGCCGGCTCGCGCGCGCCCGCGCCAGGATCTCTCGCACCACCGCCGTCTTCGCGTCCGCGTACTGCTGGACGTACGCCCAATCCCGCGTGGCGAGCTCGCGCTTCGCAGCCGCGTAGTGCTCGCGATCCGCCGCGTTCGAGCGCAAGCGGTCGCGGAAGAGGAGCATCGCCTCGACCTCCTCGCAGCCGGCGGAGAAGACGTGCAGGTTCACGCCCCCGTCCGGGCCTTTCAGCAGTCGGTGCTCGTACCAGTCGGGCTCGCGGATACGCAGCCGGTAGCCGGCGGCCTCGAGCTCGGGGACGTACGCCGCCTCGGCGGCCGAGTTGGCCACCTCCAGCGCCACATCCACGACCGGCTTCGCTGCGAGGCCGGGCACAGACGTCGAGCCGACGTGCTCCAACCGGACGACTCGATCGCCGAGTGCCGCCCGGATCCGCGCCTCCTCGCGCTCGTACACGCGCGGCCACGAGGGGTCGTACTCGTGCAGCTCGATCCGGCCGGCGAGCGGGGTCGGCGCTCCGATCGTCACCTGCGCGAGCGCCTTCGCATAGGCGTCGGCGCGACGATCCGCCTCCATCGTCAGCGTCCGTCCAGTGCGGCCACGATCGCGTCCGCGTCGTAGACGCAGCCACCCCAGAGGCCGCCGCTCGCGGCCTGCAGGCGCGCCCACAGCTTTGTGTCAGCCGGCAGGCCCGGATCCGGCGCCACGTCGGCGCGGCGCGGCCGCCGCGCCAGCTCCGCCGCCGCCGCCTCGGGCGTCCACTGCTCGTCGCCGTGCCCGACGAGATCGACCGACGCCTCGAGCGAGCGCGTATCGACCACGACGCGGACGAGGTCGCCGTCCAGCAGACGGCCGAGCGGGCCGTCGTCGAGCGCCTCCGGGCTGACGTGGCCGATGCAGGCGCCCGTCGAGACGCCGGAGAACCTGGCGTCGGTCACGAGCGCGACGTCGCGGCCGAACGGCAGGTGCCGGAGCGCGGAGGTCAGCTGGTAGGTCTCCTCCATCCCGGAGCCGAGCGGGCCGCGGCCGGCCAGCACGATCACCTCCCCGGCCTGGACGAGCCCGTCCTTGATCGCCGCGATCGCGGCGCGCTCGGTCGTGAAGACCCGCGCGGGCCCTGTCAGCGAGAAGACGCCGTCCGGCCCCAACCGGGACGGGTCGATCGCGGTGCTCTTGACGACCCCGCCACCGGGCGCGAGGTTCCCGCGCGGGAAGCACACCGTCGAGGTCATCCCCTTCGAGCGCGCACGCTCGGGCGGGCAGACGACGTCGTCCGGCTCGACCCCGTCCGCCTCGGCCAATCGGGCACGCAGGACGGCGCGCCGCTCGCTCTCCTCCCACTCGTCGAGCACGTCGTCCAACGTCCGGCCGGTGATCGTCAGGGTGCGCGTGTCCAACAGCTCGAGGCGCCGCAGATGCAGCATCACCTCGGGCACGCCTCCGGCGAGGAAGACGCGAACGGTCGGATGGTTCTGCGGCCCGTTCGGCAACGCGTCGACGAGCCGCGGCACCGCGCGGTTCACGCGCGCCCAGTCGTCGACCGTCGGCCGCGGCAGCCCCGCCGCGTGGGCGATCGCCGGCACGTGGATGAGCAGGTTCGTCGAGCCGCCGAACGCCGCATGGACGAGCATCGCGTTCTCGACCGCCGCCGGCGTCAGGACGTCGCGCAGCGTGGGCCCGGCGGAGGCCGCCGCATGGACGGCCGACGCCGTCCGACGCGCGACGTCGAGCCAGATCGCCTGACCGGAGGGCGCGAGCGCCGCGTGCGGCACCGTCAGGCCGAGCGCCTCCGCGACGACCTGCGACGTCGCCGCCGTGCCGAGGAACTGGCAGCCGCCGCCGGGCGACGCGCACGCGCGGCAGCCGAGCTCCTGCGCGTCCGCGATCGTCACGAGCCCGTGCGCGAAGCGCGCGCCGAGCGTCTGCACTCGACCCGCGTCCTCGCCCCGGCGCGGCGGCAGCGTCACGCCTCCGGGCACGACCGCGCCGGCGAGGTCCGGAAAGGACGCGACCGCCATCAGCATCGCCGGGAGACCCTTGTCGCACGTGCCGACGCCGATGACGCCGCGCCGCGTCGGCAGGCTCCGCACGAGCCGCCGCAGCACGACCGCGGCGTCGTTCCGGTACGGAAGCGAGTCGAACATGCCGGGCGTCCCCTGCGTCCTGCCGTCGCACGGGTCCGAGACGTGCGCCGCGAACGGGAGCCCGCCGAGCCGGTCGAGCTCGCGCGCCGCCTCGCGGACGAGCAGCCCCACCTCCCAGTGGCCGGTGTGGTAGCCGAGCGCGACCGGCGTCCCGTCGTCGGCTCGCAGGCCGCCCTGCGTCGAGAGGATCAGGAACGGGTCACGCCCGGTGCGCGACGGCTCCCAGCCCATGCCGGCGTTCTGCGACAGCCCGAAGACGTCGCCGGATGGGCGGTCGCGGAGGAACTCCGGCGTCAGCGGCAGGAGTCCCGAGGGGCCGTCCGCCACCGTTTCGACCTCGTAGATCGACGTCACGCCGCGAGCCACGCCCGGCAGAGCTCGCCGACGTGGCGGTGCGCCGGACGCGCGCAGTTGACCATCGAGTACGCCGGGCTGATCTGCCGCGAGTGGTGGGCCCTGGCCTCGTCGGCGCCGAGGAGCCGCTCCGGCCGGTAGGCGTCGCCCTGCGGGCCGATGCACGCGCTGATCGCGACCGGACCCGCGCCGGCCGCCCGCCAGGTCGGGCTCTCGAGCACGAGCCCGGCGCCAAGCTCCCCGGCGAGCACGGCGTAGGGCCCGGAGTACCGACGCAGCGCATCGACACCAGCCTCGGAATCGAGGAGCGGAAACGCCGCGAAGCACGGCAGGACGAGCCCCTCGTGGGAGGTCAGGGTCGTCTCGATGCCGCCGTCCGTCACGAAGAGCCCGCCGTCGAGCCGGGGCACCGCCAACGCCTCAGTTGTAGCGGCCGAGGTCGCGCGCGGTCTCGCACATGATCTCGATCAGGCCGGGCTTCGCGTCGAAGATCTGGCCGGTCGAGCGGAGGATGTAGCCGCCGCCCTCCATCGCCGCCTCCAGGCAGCGCCTGACCTCCTCCTTGACCGCCTTCGCGTCGGCCTCGTGGAGCAGATGCTCGTTGAAGCCGCCGAAGAGGCAGACGCGGTCGCCGATCCGACGCTTGGCGTCGTCGAGCTCGACGTCGCCCGACGAGCGGTTCGACGTGAGCGTCTCGATCGCATCCGGGCCTGTATCGGCCATGTCCTCGAGGATCAGCGTGGCGCGGCCGCAGTTGTGGAACGAGACGAGGTAGCCGGCGTCGTGCGCGGCCTCGACGCACTCCGCGTCGTACGGCTTGATGAACTCTCGGAAGTGTTCGGGCGCGATGCCGACGCCGACCCACGTCTCGTTCATCGAGATCGAGTGAAGGCCCGTGTCGCCGAGCCGCCGGTAGAAGCCCTTCAGCCAGTCGGTGCAGAACCGCATCAGGTCGTGGACGAACTGCGGCCGGTCGTAGACGTCCATCGAGAGGTCGACGAGGCCGCGGATCTCGGCGGCCATGTCCCACGGACCGACGACGTGATGGAGCCACCAGGCCTCGTCGCCGACCTTCTCGACCATCTCGCGCATGACCGACATGTCGTAGAGGTCGGCGGAAGGGAAGTGGCGGAGCGCCGGCAGCTTCTTCTCCGGCTCGTCGCCCTTCAGCAGGAAGTCGTGGCACGACGTGCCGAAGCCGTCCTCGGTGCGGTACGAGTAGTCGAGCTCGCCGTCGGGCGTCCTGATCCTGTGCGCGTGCTCGCGCCAGTCGTCGCCGCGCGCCGTCTCCTCGAACGTCTCGACCCAGTCCTCCGTCTCGAACGGGCGCGGGAAGAGCATCCGCGGCCAGATCTCGTGCTCGCCGATGTGCTGGCTGTACGTCGTGATCATCGGGTCGAGCCCGAGGTCGCGCTGCATCTGGACGATCGACCCCATCGGATCGTCGATCCACCAGTGGAGCATGTCCGTCATGGACTTGTCCGCCGGCTTCAGGCGGCGGATCAGCGGCAGCCCAAGCCAGCAGTGGACCGGCACCCGGTCGGGCGTGCCGCGCTCGAATGCGATGCGTGTACGCTCGGCGGTCTTCACGTCAACGTTCTCCTTTCCCCGCACGGACATGATCGAAGAGGTCCAGCCCCGCATCTACAGGATTCCGTCCGTCCTCGGCCCGCGCCGGTTCGCGCAGTGGCTCGTCGCCGGCGACGAGGGGCTGCTCCTCGTCGACTCCGGCATCGACGGCACGATCGCGGAGCACGTGACGCCCGCGCTCGCCGAGCTCGGCCGAAGGCCGGACGAGCTCACGGACGTGATCGTCTCGCACGCGGACGTCGACCACTACGGCGGGAACGCCGAACTGCGCCGCGTCGCGCCGGGCGCCCGGATTCGCGCCTCCGCGCACGACCGCGGCTGGCTCGAGACGTGGGAGGTGATCGGCCGCCGGCGCTACGGCTGGTACCGGCGCCACGGACTCGACTACGACGACGCGACGTGGCAGTGGCTCCGCGACGCGGCCGGCCCGGACACGCCGCTCGACGGGAACGTCGAGGACGGCGAGACGCTCGACCTCGGCGGGATCGCGGTCAAGGTCGTGGCGCTGCCCGGCCACTCGCCCGGTCACCTGGGCGTTCTCCACCGCGAGTCCGCGACGGCGATCGTGATGGACGCCGTGCTCGAGCGCGGGCTCTACGACGTCGACGACCGGCTGATCGCGCCGCCGCCGTACGGCTCGGTTCGCGACTACCGTGCGACCGTCGAGCGCCTGCGCGCGCTCGAGCCGGCGCGGCTCGGGACGAGCCACTATGCGCCCTGCGAGGGCGAGGCGGCGGTCCGCGCCTTTCTCGATGCGACGGCCGGATTCGTCGACGACCTCGACGCGTGCATCCGGTCGGAGCTGCGCAGGGAGCCACGCGCGCTTGGCGAGTTCTGGCGCGCGGCCGACGCCGCGCTCGGGCCGTTCCGCGAGATGAGCGTCGAGCTGGCGCGCTCCGTCGGGGCGCACCTGGAGCTCGCGGTCGAGGAGGGCGCGGCCTTCGAGACGACCGGAAGCGACGGGGTTCCCGCCTTCGCCGCCGCCTGAGAACCGCCACGTTCCACGATGTGGCACGGGGGCTGTGGCGACAAGCCCGGGCGTTTGACGGCCTCGCACGCTGAGTGCCATGATATGGCACAGATGGCGCAGTTGGAAAATGGTGCGCAGTCGATCGACCGGGCGGCCCGGATCCTCGTCCGCCTCGTCGAGAGCGACGACGCCGTCACGCTCTCCGGCGTCATCGAGGAGACGCAGCTCCCGAAGTCGACGGCCGCGCGGCTCCTGCGGGCGCTCGAGCGCAACGGGCTCGCGCAGCGCCGCCCCGGCGGCGGGTTCCGGCCCGGGCCCGTGCTCGTCGAGTACGCACGGCGCGACGCACCGGTCGGCGATCTCGCGACGCTGGCGCTGCCGTTCCTCGAGCGGCTCGAGCAGACGACCGGCGAGACGGCGAACGTCGCGATCCCGACCCCGAGCGGGGTCGCGCGGCTCGCGCAGGTGGACAGCCGCCATCCGCTCGGCGCCGGCAACTGGGTCGGCCGGCGGATCCCGCCGCACGCCTCGTCGCTCGGCAAGGTCTTCATGGCGTTCAGCGCGGCGCAGCCGCCGTTCGGCCGGCTCGCGCGCCTGGGGCCGAACACGATCACGAGCATCGGCGACCTGCTCGCCGAGCTCGAGCAGGTGCGCCGCCAGGGGTACGCGACGACGTGGGAGGAGCTCGAGGAGGGGCTCTGCTCGACGGCCGCGCCGATCCGCGGCGCGAGCGGCACCGTCATCGCGGCGATCTCGGTGTCGGCACCCACCGTGCGGACGACGCGGGAGCGGCTGGCTGAGCTCTCGGAGATGGTCGTGGACGCCGCCGACGCACTCAGCAACCACATTCGGACGAACAGGTACGGAGGAGACGAGGACGCATGAACCACGACGAGATCCTGACCCAGCTCTACGACCGGACGCTCGTCGGCGACAAGCCGGCCGTCGTCGAGTTGACCGAGCGCGGCCTCGAGGAGGGCCTCGGGCCGGAGACGATGCTGTTCGACGCGCTGATCCCGGCGCTCGAGGAGGTCGGCGCACGCTTCGAGCGCGGCGACTTCTTCGTCCCCGAGATGCTGATCGCCGGCCGCGCGATGACGGGCGCGCTCGACCTGCTCCGGCCGCTCCTGGCCGACACGGGCGTGGAGACGGTCGGCACGTTCCTCATGGGCACGGTCAAGGGCGACGTGCACGACATCGGCAAGAACCTCGTCGACATCATGCTCGAGGGCGCCGGTTTCAAGGTCATCGACCTCGGCGTCCAGGTCGCGCCGGAGACGTTCGTCGAGAAGATCGTCGAGCACAAGCCCGACATCGTCGGCTTCTCGGCCTTCCTGACGACGACGATGCCGATGTTCAAGGCGAACATCAACGCGCTCGAGAAGGCCGGGCTGCGCGACGACGTGATCGTCCTGGTCGGCGGCGCGCCCGTCACGCAGGAGTATGCGGACGCGGTCGGCGCCGACGGCTACGCGGCCGACGCCTCCGGCGCGACGAAGCTCGCGAAGGATCTGCTCTCGAAGCGGCGCGCTCTCGCGGCCGCGTAGGCGCGACGTGAGCCGGCCGTTTGGACGAGGCGGTTGTCCACGGGCGGGTGCCGCATCGTGGCACCGACACCCGTCGGAAAGCGGCGATCGCCGGTTCCGCCGCCTGCCTCGCGCTCGCTCTTGCCGAGCGGCCTCTCGACAGCTTAGGGCATGTCCAGGGGCCTGGCCCCGACGACTGCCCGAAACTGCCGTGTCCCGCCACGAGAGAGGAGTCCATGCACACGCTGCTCCGGTCGCCGTCTAGAGAGGTCGTCATCGGCCATGACCAGCCGTTCTGCATCATCGGCGAGCGGATCAACCCGACCGGCAGGAAGGCGTTCGCCGAGGCGCTCCGCGCGGGCGACCTCGCCCAGGTCGTCGTCGACGTCGAGGAGCAGGTCGCGATGGGCGCGCACGTGCTCGACGTCAACATGGGCGTGCCGCTGACGGACGAGGCGGAGCTGCTCGCGGCAGCGGTGAGGCTCGTCCAGGAGCACACCGACCTGCCGCTCTGCATCGACTCCTCGGTCGTCGAGGCCCTCGAGGCCGGGCTCGACGCGTACGAGGGCAAGGCGCTCGTCAACTCGGTCACCTGCGAGGAGGACCGCCTCGAGCGCGTGCTTCCGCTCGTGAAGCGCCACGGTGCGGCCGTGATCTGCCTGCTGAACGACGAGACCGGGATCCCGCAGACGGCCGGGGAGCGGCTCGCGATCTGCGAGCGGCTCGTCGAGGCCGTCCATGGCCGTTACGGCATTCCGCTGGAGGACATCGTCGTCGACCCGCTCGCGATGACGGTCGGCGCCGACCCGCAGGCGGTGCTGACGACGCTCGAGACGATCCGCCTCGTCCGCGACCGCTACGGGCTGAACATGACGCTCGGCGCCTCGAACGTCTCCTTCGGCCTCCCGAAGCGCCACGCGCTGAACGCCGCCTTCCTCGTCGCCGCCTCGTACTGCGGCCTGACGAGCGCGATCATGGACGCGCGCACGGCCGAGGTCGTCGACGCCTGCCGCGCCGCCGATCTCATCTTCGGTCGCGACGAGTGGGGAGGGAGCTGGATCGCGGCGCACCGGAGGACGCTCGCGGAGGCGAGCGCTTGACGGTGAGCGCGGACCAGGCCGAGCGCGCGGCCTCGCACCCCGACGGGCCGGCGCGGGTCTCGCTCCGGTTCGAGCCGTCCGGAACGGACGTGCGCGTGCCGCCGGGCGTGACGGTCTTCGACGCGGCCTCGTGGAACGGGATCGCGATCGACTCGACCTGCGGCGGTCACGGCACCTGCAAGAAGTGCCGGGTGCGCGTGGCCGACGGCGACGTCCCGATCACGTCGCTGGACGCGCGGGCGTTCTCGCCCGACGAGCTGCGCGGCGGCTGGCGGCTCGCCTGCCGCGCGGCCGCGCAGGGCGACCTGCTCGTCGACGTGCCGCCGCTCGTCACGAGGCCGAAGGCGGCGACGGTCGGGGTCGGCCGGCAGGTGATCCTCCGGCCGGCCCTGCAGAAGCGCTACGTCGAGCTCGAGCCGCCGTCGCTCGAGGACCAGCGCACGGATCTCGAGCGGCTCCAGGACGCGATCGACGACATCGAGCTGCACGCGGAGGCCGGCGTCCTGCGGCGGCTGCCGCGCGTCCTGCGGGACTCGGACTTCAGGGTCACCGCCGTGATCGTCGACGAGCTGCTCGTCGACGTCGAGCCGGGAGACACGACGGGTCGGCTGCACGCGATCGCGTTCGACCTCGGCACGACCACGGTCGTGGCGACGCTCCTCGACGTCTCGACGGGGACGCCGCTCGCGGTCCGCTCGATGCTCAACCGCCAGCAGCCCTTCGGCGCGGACGTGATCTCGCGGATCTCCGCGACGATGCTCGACCCGAACGCGCTCGACCGGCTGCGGACGCTCGCCGGAGAGACGCTGCAGGAGCTCGCCGGCGAGGTCTGCGAGCAGGCCGGAATCGCGCCGTCGGAGGTCTACGAGGTCGCGCTCGCCGGGAACGCGACGATGACGTCGCTCGTGCTCGGCATCGACCCGGAGCCGATCGGCGTCGCGCCGTTCGTGATGGCGACGCGCTCGTACCCGGAGCTGCCCGCGTCGGAGCTCGGCCTCGAGCTCCACCCGCGCGCCCGCGCCTCGGTCTTCCCGGCGCTCGGCGCCTACGTCGGCGGCGACATCGTCTCGGGCCTGCTCGCGACCGGGATGACCCGCGACCGGCGCCTCCGGCTGTTCGTCGACGTCGGGACGAACTGCGAGATCGCGCTCGGCTCGGCCGACCGGATCCTCTGCACCGCGGCGCCGGCCGGGCCTGCGTTCGAAGGCGCCCAGATCCGCTGCGGGATGCGCGCCGCGGATGGTGCGATCGAGGTCGTCCGGATCCGCGAAGGCGACGTCGAGCTCGAGGTGATCGGCGGCTCCGACCCCTCGGGCCTCTGCGGCTCCGGGCTCGTCGACGCGGTCGCGGAGCTCGTCCGCGCCGGCCTGCTCGAGCCGTCGGGCCGCTTCGTTCCCGACGACGAGGCGCTCGCCCTCGAGCCGGCGCTCGCCGAGCGGCTCGTCGGCCGCGAGGATGGCGAGCGCGTCTTCGTCCTGCACTGGAAGGGCGACGAGGGCGACGTCGGCGACGCGATCTACCTCTCGCAGCGCGACGTCCGCGAGCTGCAGTTCGCGAAGGCGGCGATCGCGACCGGGTGGAAGCTCCTCGTCGAGGAGCTCGGAATCGACGAGCGGGAGATCCAGCAGGTGCTGCTCGCCGGCTCGTTCGGCTCGTACCTGTCGCCGGCGAGCGCGATCCGGATCGGGCTCGTGCCGAAGCTCGCGCTGCCGCGGATAGTGGCCGCCGGGAACGTCGCCGGCGAGGGCGCGAAGATGGCGCTGCTCTCGATCCAGGAGCGGCACGCGGCCGAGGCGCTGCTCGACGAGGTGCAGTACGTCGAGCTCTCGGACCGGTCAGACTTCAACGACCGGTTCATCGAGCAGCTCGCGTTTCCGGCATGAAGAAGACGTCGCTCGTCCTGGCCTGTGGCGCGCTCGCGCGCGAGCTCCTCGCCCTCGTCGAGGCGAACGGGTGGGAGCACATCGACGTCGAGTGCCTACCGGTCGCGCTACACGCGACGCCGCGGAAGATCGCGCCGGCGGTCGACGCGCGCCTGAAGGAGCTGGCCGGCCGCTACGACCATGTCTTCGTCGCCTACGCGGACTGCGGCACGACCGGCGCACTCGACCGGGTGCTCGAGCGCCACGGCGCGGAGCGGCTGCCCGGAACCCACTGCTTCGCGGTCTACGCCGGGCTCGACGAGTGGGACGCGATGCAGGCGGACGAGGCCGGGACGTTCTACCTGACGGACTTCTTCGTCCGGCACTTCGAGTCGCTCGTCGTCGAGCCGCTCGGGCTCGACCGCCATCCGGAGCTGCGCGACGCCGTGTTCGGGAACTACCGCCGCGTCGTCTACCTGTCCCAGACGAACGACCCCGGGCTTCTCGCCGACGCGCGCGCGTGTGCGCGGCGGCTCGGCCTCGCGTTCGAGCACCGGCGCACCGGCAACGGCCTGCTCGCGCCGGTCGTGACCCGGTTCGCCGAGAGCGCGCGCGTTGCCTGAGCTCACCGTCATCTGGTGGCGCGACATCCCGGCGCAGGTGACGGCGGCCGACGGCGACCGGCAGGGGCGCCGGCAGCTCCCGGACCGGTTCCAGCAGGCGATCGACGCCGCCGCGATGGCGGCCGGGCTCGTTGAGATGGACGACTACCTCGCCCACTGGCGCCGCGAGACGCGCGAGTGCGGCGCCGACCTCGAGCGCGAGGTCGAGGCGGAGGCGGAGCGGCTCGACGAGCGCTTCGGCCCCGAGGTTCTGCAGGCGCTCGCTGCCGGCGGCGGCGCGCGGGCGGACGTCAACTAGGGAGGGAGGCAACAGCGTGGAGCTCGGAATGATCAGCTCGACCTGGCTCGACACGAAGGTGGGCCGGCTCGACGGGATCCGGACGGCGAAGCAGATCGGCTTCGACACCTACGACATCTTCGAGGATCCGCTCGACCTGACGGACGCGGAGCGCGAGGAGATCAGGGCGACGTGCGAGGAGGTCGGCCTGCCGATCCGTTCGGTCGTCTGCGTCGCGTTCGGGATCGTCGACTTCAACCCGTCGGTACGGCGGTTCACGCTCGATCGGATCAAGGCGTACGTCGACCAGGGCGCGTTCTTCGGCGCGCGGAACGTCCTGCTCGTCGTCGGCGAGTACTACTGGGACTGCGAGGTCTTCCCGGCTGCGGCCATCTGGGACCTGGCCAAGGCGATGGTCAAGGAGGCCGGCGAGTACGCGCAGTCGAAGGGCCTCGAGGTCGTGCTCGAGCTCGAGCCGTTCGACACCGCGCTCCTGAAGGACGTCCACGAGCTCGTCCGCTTCGTGAAGGAGATCGACCATCCGGCCGTGCGCGCGAACGCGGACATCTCGCACCTGCACCTCTCGGACGCGTCCTTCGAGGACGTGAACGAGCTGACGGGCCTGATCGGGCACATCCACCTGTCCGACTGCGACGGCAAGGTGCACGGCGATCTGCCTGCCGGCCGCGGCGTCACGCCGATCAGGGAGTACCTCGCAGCGATCCGCGACACGGGTTACGACGGCACGGTCTCGATCGAGCTCGAGTACTCGCCAGACCCGGAGCAGATCGTCGAGTGGGCGACAGAGGCCTACACCGGGACCGCGAGGATCATGGCCGAGCTCGGCGTCCGCGGGGCGCCGGTCGCGGCGTAGCCGGCCGTGGTCGAGCTGAAGGTCGCGCCGGAGCTCCCGGCCAAGACCGACTACCGGATCGGCTGCATCGGCGCGGGCTTCATCATGCGCGACGTCCACCTGGCCGCGTACAAGGAGGCCGGGTTCGACGTCGCCGCGATCGCGTCGCGCACACCCGACCACGCGCGGGCGGCCGCGGAGCAGTGGGGGATCCCGCGCGTCCACGACACGTGGCAGGAGCTCGTCCGCGACCCCGAGATCGAGCTCGTCGACATCGCCTTCCCGCCGGACCAGCAGCTCGGGATCGTGCGGGAGATCGTCGAGGGCGGGACGGCGAAGGGCATCCTCGCGCAGAAGCCGCTCGCGGCGAACCTCGCCGAGTCGCAGGAGATCGTCCGGCTCTGCGACGACGCCGGGATCGTGCTCGCAGTGAACCAGAACATGCGCTACGACCAGTCGATGCGGGCGCTGCGCTCGCTTCTCGACGCCGGCGCGCTCGGCGAGCCGATCGTGGCCGAGATCGTCATGAACGCCCGCCCGCACTGGCAGGAGTTCATTCGCGGCTACGGGCGGATCGCGATCCTCAACATGTCGATCCACCACCTCGACGTGTTCCGTTACCTGTTCGGCGAGCCGGACCGGATCCTCGTCTCGGTGCGCAACGATCCGAGCTGGGAGTTCGAGCACGACGACGGGATGGCGTTCTCGATCCTCGAGTACGGCTCGGGGCTGCGGGCGATCGCGCTCGACAACTGCTTCACGTGGGCCGACCACAGGATCGAGTGGCGCGTCGAGGGCACCGAAGGGGTCGCGAAGGGGACGATCGGCTGGCCCGACTACCCGCCCGGGAGCCCGAGCACGATCGAGTACCACCTGCGCTCGGAGCCGGCGACCTGGCACCGGCCGAAGTGGGGCGAGCGCTGGTTCCCGCAGGCCTTCGTCGGCACGATGGCGCAGCTGATGCGGGCGGTGTCCGAAGGGACGGAGCCCGAGATCTCCGGGCACGACAACCTGCGCACCATGGCCCTCGTCGAGGCCGCCTACCGATCCGTGGCGGAGCGGCGCGCCGTCGAGCCCGCGGAGCTGCTCGCGCCGGCGTGATGGACGTCTTCGCGCTGACCGGGCGCGTCGCGGTCGTGACCGGCGCCGGCGGCGGCCTCGGCGACGGGATCTGCGCCTCGCTCGCCGCCGCTGGCGCGGCGGTCGCCTGCGTCGACGTCGACGAGGCGAAGGCGACGGCGCGGGCGGAGGCGCTCGCGGGCGCGGGCGCGCGGGCGGTCGCGCTCTCGTGCGACGTCTCCGACCCGATCGCCGTCAACGCGGCGATCGGGCGCGCCGGCCGCGAGCTCGGCGGCATCGACATCCTCGTCAACAACGCCGGCATCTACCCGTCGCGGCCGTGGACCGAGATCGACGAGGCCGAGTGGGACCGCGTCCTCGCGGTCAATCTCAAGGGCTACTTCCTCTGCGCCCGCGCGGCGTACCCGTTCCTGAAGGAGCACGGCCGCGGCCGGATCGTCAACGTCGCCTCGATCACCGTCTCCGGCGGCTGGGCGAACCTGCTCTCCTACGTTTCCTCGAAAGGCGGCATCCTCGCGTTCACGCGCGCGCTCGCGCGCGAGGTCGGCCCGGACGGGATCACCGTGAACTGCATCTCGCCGGGCGCGTTCCCGACCGACGCCGAGAAGATCCACCCCGACCAGGAGGGCTACCAGCGCTTCATCCTCGAGTCGCAGGCGATCAAGCGTCGCGGGAGGCCGGAGGAGGTCGGCCACCTCGTCGCGTTCCTCGCCGGCGACGGCGCCGCCTTCGTCACGGGACAGGACATCCAGATCGACGGCGGCTGGGTCATGCGCTAGGTCGACTGCACGAGCCCCGTCACCTGGAAGAGCCACTCGTCCGTCGTCAGGGTGCGCTCGCTATCGATACGGTCGGCGTTCAGGTTGGCGACCTTGGTCGTCGAGCTGACGATCAGCGGCGGCCGCCCGCCGTTCGTGTGCAGGTAGAGCGCCGTCGCCGAAGAGCCGGGCTGTCGTTCACGAGCTGGATCAGCTTGTCGTCGAGCCCGCGCTTGCCGTCGACGTTCTTCGCGGTCACGACGCTGACCGCGTCCGGCGCGTTCGTCGTGCTGCCAGAACCGACGGTACGCTCGCATCGGGCGAAGCCCTACGCAATGGTGGACGAGACGCTCATCGTCGACGCCGGCCTGCACGCCGGCGAGGACGCGGACTTCTACCTCCGGAAGGGGTTCCGGGTCGTCGGGATCGAGGCGAACCCGCGCCTCTGCCGCCGCGCCAGGCGGCGCTTCCGCGCGGACATCGCCGGCGGCCGGCTCTCGATCGTCGAAGGCGCGCTCTCCGACCGGGCCGGCAGCGCCGACTTCCTCCTCTTCCGGAGCAGCCGCTTCCGGCGCCGCGACGAGTGGAGCGCCCTCGACAACCACTACGCGCGGCGCAACGTCGAGGAGAAGCAGCTCCGGTACCGGCGAATCCGGGTGGAGACGCTGACGTTCGCGTCGGTTCTCGCCCGCTACGGCGTGCCCTACTACGCCAAGCTCGACGTCGAGGGCAGCGAGCTCCCGTGCGTTCGCGCCCTCCGCGACGCGCCGGAGCGACCGAGGTTCGTCTCCCTGGAGGTCGACTACCTCGACCGTGCGAGGAGCGTCGCGGCGCTCGACGAGCTCGTCTCGCTCGGGTACGCGCGCTTCAAGGTGATCGAGCAGGGGCGGCACGCGCCGCTCTCCGCCGAGCGGTCGCAGCACGAGGGCTCGCCCATCGACTACGTCTTCACGGGCGACTCGACGGGGCCGTTCGGCGAGGACACGGCCGGCGAGTGGCAGGACGCCGACGCTGTCCGGCGAGCCTACGTGGACCGCCTCGGCGAGCTGACGTGGCACGACCTCCACGCGGCGCGGTGACTCCCAGTAGGCTCGGGTCGTGACGCGCCTCTTCGGACGTGAGCTGTCGCGGCGCGAGCTCGAGCGCCGCGTCGGCCGGCTCGAGCAGGCCGCGGGCGTGCGGCTCGTGACGCTCGCGGACGGCGTCGAACGTGGCGTCCGCGTGCTCGAGTTCCGCACCGGCACCGGCTTCGCGTTCGACGTGCTCGTCGACCGCGCGCTCGACATCGGCCGCTGCGAGCTCGGTGGGATCCCGCTCGCGTGGGCCTCGAACGTCGGCTTCGCAGGACCGTGGTACCGCGAGCCGGAAGGGCTCGGCTGGCTGCGCACGTTCGGCGGCGGGCTCCTCACGACCTGCGGGCTCGACCACGCGCTCTTCATGGCCGAGGACACGGCCGAGCAGTACCACTACCCGGCGCGCCCGACCGAGCGGTACGGGCTCCACGGGCGCGTCTCGGCCATACCCGCACGGCTCGCCGGCTACGGGTCGTACTGGGAGGGCGACGACTGCGTCCTCTACGCCGAGGGCGAGGTCACGCAGGCCGCCGTCTTCGGCGAGCAGCTCGTCCTCCGCCGCCGGATCGAGGCGCGCGTCGGGGAGTCGCGGCTCCGGATCCACGACGAGGTCGACAACGTCGGCTTCGACCGGACGCCGCACATGCTCCTCTACCACGTGAACGCGGGCTGGCCCGTCGTCGACGACGGGTCGGAGCTGCTCGTGCCGGCGACCGCCGTCGAGCCGCGCGGCGACTACCCGACCGACGGCTACGCGGTCTTCCGCGCGCCCGAGGCCGGCTACGTCGAGCGGGTCTTCGAGCACGAGCTCGCGGCCGAGCCGGACGGGAGCGTCCCCGTCGCGATCGTCAACCCGGCGCTCGGGCTCGGTCTGCTCGAGGTCTTCCGGCGGGACCAGCTGCCTCACCACTTCGTCTGGCGGATGCTCGGCGAGGGCACGTACGTCGTCGGCATCGAGCCCTCGACGAACCGGCCGGCCGGCCGGCTCGACGCACGCGCCCGCGGCGAGCTGATCGAGCTCGGCCCGCGCGAGTCCCGACGCTACGACCTCGAGCTCGGCGCGCTCCTCGGGCCCGCCGAGCTCGAGGCCTTCCGCGCCCGCGTCGGGCGCGTCACGGCTTCCTGACGTTCGTGAACTTGCAGTCGAGGACGTCCGCCGGCGAGACGGAGACGTTGAGGCTCGTCCCCGGGCCGGACGGTCCGGGGCTGCCGTTCCGGGTGCACGCGATCGAGCTCGTGTAGCTCGAGAGCGCGGTGCCGTTCGCACCCGTCTCCTTCAGCGTGTAGGCCGCCGGCGCGAACTGCCCCGAGCCGGAGCCGCCGTTGCCGACGGCGGAGGCGACCTTCGTGCCGCCGACGACGAGGTTGAACCTCCCCGGGTCGCTCTTCGGTGTCAGCGACTTGCGCAGCGTGATCGTCGCCCTGCGCTTGTTCGTGACCGTGCAGACCTCGACGTCGTCCGAGCCGACCGTGACGTCGATGCCGGCCGCGGTCCCCGAGACGTCGGCCGCGCCGTTCTTCGTGCAGGCGATCGACGTCGTGTAGCTCGAGAGGCTGCCGGACGACGCCGTCTCGTGCACCCTGTACGTGCCGGCGGTGAACGACTGGCTGCCCGAGCCTCCGTTTCCGACCGCAGACGCGACCTTCGCGCTGCCGACGAAGAGGTTGAAGCGGCCCGCGTCGCCCGAGGGCACGAGCACCTTCTTCACCGTGACCCTCGCGATGAACGGCAGCTGGTCGAAGTCGACGTCCTCCGTGTGGACGGAGCTCCCGTTGGTGGAGTTCGGGTCGTAGGTCGCCCTCTCCATCAGCCCGGACATGAGCCCGGCCGCGTTGCACTCGATCGTCGTCGAGCGCCCGTCGCCGCCCTCGACTCCGGCGGTCGCCGACGCACCGTTGTCCGGGCTCGCTCCGTAGACGATCTGGAGCTTGGACGAGCCCTCGTGGAACCGGACCTCGAAGTCGACGCCGCCGCTGCCGTCGTACCGATCGGCGTGCTCCCGCAGCGTCAGCGTGCGCGAGCCGGCCGAGCCCGTCACGCTCGAGAACCAGCCGCCGCCCGTGCCATCCGTGCGCAGGTCGTCCCAGAAAGCGGCGATCCTCCGCGGGCCGTTTCCGGTGAAGCAGCCGTTGGAGAAGCTCGCGTCGGTGTTGCCGAAGTCGATCACCCCGTTCGACGAGACGTTCACGGACGAGTAGGACGTGCCGTAGAACGTGACCGGGAACGGCAGCGCGACCGCCGTTACGCAGTCGTCGCAGTGGTTGCCGACGTCGACGCCGCCGCCCGAGACGACGTCGGCCGCCGCGCTGAAGATGTAGTTCCCGGCCAGGCCCTTGAGGAGGTTCCGGCCGTCCGTCCACGTCATCAGCAGGCGCTTGCTCGGGACACCGCTCGTCAGGTCAGAGGTCGTCACGTTGTAGTCGCCGCCGAAGAACGGGTTGACCATCGGGTCGTTCTGGACCGGCTGCGGGACGAGCAGGTCGCTGAGCCGGGCCGGCGTCGACCACGTCGCGCCGGCGTCGTGCGACTTCGAGGCGTAGATCTCGTAGTTGTCGCCGTCCGTCGAGCGCTCGCGGCTGTAGTACCAGATCGCCACCTCGTTGCCGTCGTTCGAGACCGCCTGCGAGAACCACTGCGCGTTCGGCGCGGTCGAGATCGGGACCGGCGCCGACCACGTCACGCCGCCGTCGATCGAGCGGACGACGTAGACGTCTCCCGTGTCGCCGCCGGACCCGGCCTGGTAGTACGGGTAGACGATCGTCGTCGGGCCGGCGGGCGCAGGGTTGCCCCAGCCGAGCGCCCGCCAGATCGGGTGGTAGCCCGAGAAGTAGCCGACGACCATGTCGGCGCCGGCCGGGAACGACGGCCCCATCGAGAACGGCCCCTGCCAGCTCGCCCCGCCGTCGACCGACCGGAAGAACTGGTTCGTCCTCGGGTTCAGCCCGCCGCCGCCCTCGTTGACCGCGACCAGGTCGACCTGACCGTTGACGGGCTGCACCGCCGGCTGGGTGTTGCGGACGAAGGCGTTGACGACGACGGCCTCCGGGCTCCAGGTCGCGCCGCCGTCGATCGAACGGCTGTAGACGAGCGCTCCGCCGTTGATGTTGAAGTCGTTCCAGGTGATGTAGAGGTTCCCGTAATACGGGCTCGCGGGGTCGTTGTCGACCGCGATCGAGGGCCGGTCGTCTTGAGTCCCGTTGTGGACGCAGGGCCCCACCGACCAGGTGGCCCCGTCGGGCGACGTCCACACGCCGAGCCCGAACCCGCCGCAGCCGCCGACGAGGTCGCCCGCGACGAAGCGGCCGAACTTCTGATCCCAGACGACGAACGGATCGCCGTAGTTCGCGCCGTGCGTTCCCCCGAAGGGATGGATCCGCGTCCACGTGCTTCCGCCGTCGGTCGAGAGCGAGAGGCCCGAGTAGTCGCTCGGCGAGCTCGCCGCGAAGGTCGAGTCGGTCATGTCGACGACGATCCTCTGCCCGTTGGCGGCGACCATCGTCCCCGCCTGCACGTCGTGCGGCGTCGCCGAGTCGGGCGGGTTCACGACGTCCCGGTCGGTGCCGCCCACCTGCGCGAACGGCGTCGGGACCGCCGAGCCGACCGAGCCCGACGGCTGTGCGGCCGGCCTCGTGCCGGCACAACCGGCCACGATCAGGCCGGCATGGATGTTCAGCTGCCGGTCGAGGTGCAGGGCCCCGATCTGCGAGCACGGAACCCCGAGCACGCTCGGGTCCGATTCGCCCGCTCCCGCGGTGCCGACCGCGAGGAGCGTCGCGACCATCACGAGCAGTGCAGCCCACGTCCGTGCACCCGGGCGCGCCGTACCGATGCCGCAGCCAACCATGAAGCCCCCCTTCCGCACGAAACCGAGGGCGCGACTATAGGAGATCGGGCGGGAGCGTAGGATCCATGCACGGACGGGGGTGCGTCACGGGCCGACACGCTGGGAGCGCCTGGCAGGATGAGCGACGATGCTGCCGGGCCGCGCCGGGCGGGGCGCTGATGCGGCCTCGGTCGCGGCAACACGCTCTCGTCCCGGCGCTCTCTGCGTCCTTGCATCGCATCCGCCCGGCACCCCTCGACAGCGGGTACTCGTCCTGTTAGGCGCTCTTGGCCGCGACGGCGAGCTCGCCACGCTGCTCGGGTTCCTCGAAGCCCCGCTCCCGTCGGCGCTCGTCCTCGAAGGGGAAGCGGGCATCGGCAAGACGACGCTCTTCGATGCGGGACTCGCCGCCGCACGCCAGCGCGGGTTCGCGGTGATCTCGTGCCGGCCCGCCGAGTCGGAGATCCAGCTCGCGTTTGCGGGCCTCTCCGACCTGCTCGGGCCGGTGCTCGACGACTTCCTGCCCGGGCTCCCGGGACCGCAGCGGCGCGCGATCCGGGTCGCACTCCTCCTTGAGGAGAGCAGTGGCCCGCCGCCGGACCAGCGCGCAGTCGCGGCGGCGACGCTCGGGGCGCTGCGCCTGCTCGCCCGCGAGCGACGGTTGCTCGTCGCCGTCGATGACGCCCAGTGGCTCGACCCGTCCTCGGCGGCGGCGGTCGGGTTCGCGGCGAGGCGGCTCGGGGATGCGAGCGTCGCGCTGCTCGTCGCGACGCGTGCGGCGCAGGACGCGACGCGGCTCGGGCTCGAGCGGGCGGGAGAGACGGGCCTCGAGCGGATCCGCCTCGGCCCGCTGGGCTCCGCGGCTGTCCAGGAGCTCGTCTCGGGCCGCGGCGGGGTCGTGCTTCCGCGTCCGCTGCTCCGGCAGGTCCACGAAGCCTCGGGAGGGAATCCGTTCTACGCGCTCGAGCTCGCGGGCTTTCTCGGCCGGCGCGGCATCCGGCACGCGACCGCCGAAGCGCTGCCGATTCCGGAGACGTTGCAGGAGCTCGTGCGCGACAGGCTCGCGGGGTTGAGCGGACGCGCGCGCGAGCTGCTTCCGGCAGCGGCGGCCCTGCCGAACGCGACGCTCGCGACACTGCAGGCCGTCGTCGGGAGCGGAGCGCGCGAGGGCGTGGCCGAGGCCGTCGAAGCACGGGTGCTCGAGCGGGACGGCGACCGGGTCGTCTTCGTGCACCCGCTCATCGCCGCGAGCGTCTACGCGTCCCTCGACGCCGAATCGCGCAGGGAGGTGCACGGATGCCTGGCAAGGGTCGTCGCCGATCCGGAGGAGCGAGCGACGCATCTGGCGCTTGCCACCGCGCAGCCGGATCGCGAGGTGGCGGACGCCCTCGAGCAGGCCGCCGCCGCCGCGGAGCGGCGCGGAGGCTTTGCCGCCGCGGCCGGGCTCGCCGAGCGGGCGTGGCGCCTGACGCCCGAGGGAGATCGGCAGGGACGCCAGAGGCGGTGCATCCAGGCGGCGCGGCTCTACTTCGAGGCGGGAGACGCGGCCCGGGCGACGGAGCTCCTCGACGGCCTGCTGGCCGGCGCGGAGCTCGGGATCGAGCGCGCTCGGGTGCTCTTCGAGCTGGCGCGCGTGCGCGGGAAGACGGAGGGCGTCGAACTCGGCGGGCGGCTCGCGGCCGAGGCGCTCTCGGAGTGCGGCCCGGACGACCTGCTCGGCGCGGAGATCCACGCCTTTCTCGGCGAGTACCTGCGCATGGCGCGCGACGGCGACTCCGCGTTGCCGCACGCGCGAGCGGCCGTCGAGCTCGCGGAGCGGGTCGGCGACAGGCGGCTGCTGGCGCACGCGCTGGCCGTCCTGGGCTTGCTCGAGTTCAACGCGGGCTCCGCCGCCGCGGGCGCGCCGATCGAACGGGCGCTGGCGCTCGAGGCGGAGCTGGACGAGCCCGGGATCGGGCCGGCGCGGTGGAGCCGGGCGCACCAGCTCTTCTGGTCGGGCCGGCTCGACGACGCCCGAAGCTGGCTCGCGACGATGGTCGACGACTGCTTCCGGCTGGACCTGCCCGAGCACGACGCGCTCTGGTACCTGTGCCAGGTCGAGTTCCGCTCGGGCGACTGGGAGCGGGCGTGGACGCTTGCCGAGGCCTCGCTGGCCGTCTCGGAGCAGCTCGGCCTGGAGGGCCTCGAGCCGATCGAGCTCGTGCCGCTGGCCACGGTCGCCGCGCATCGCGGCGACGTCGAGCAGGCGCAGGCCTATGCCGAGCGCGGCCTCGAGCTCGCCGAACGATCGGGGCATCGGCCGACGCTCGTCCTCCACCGCAGCGTCCTCGGCTTTCTCGCGCTCTCGCTCGGCGATCCCGGCGGCGCGGCGACGGAGCTCGCACGGGCCGCGGAGATCCTGCAGACGCTCGGGATCCGCGAGCCGAACATGTTCACGACGCTTCCGGACCGCAGCGAGGCGCTGGCCGCGCTCGGCGAGCCTGAGCACGCGGAGCTCGTGCTCGAGCCGTGGCACGAGCGGGCACGCGCGCTCGACCGGGCCTGGTCGCTCGCGATCGCCGGCCGGTGCCGCGGCGTCGTCGCCGCGGCCCGCGGCGACGTGGAAGGCGCGCTGCACGCGTTCGGCGAGGCGCTGCGGGAGCACCGGCGGGCGGGCGACCCGTTCCAGCTCGCGCGGACGCTCGTCGCCCTCGGGTCGACGCAGCGGCGGGCGAGGCGGCGGCGTGCGGCACGGGACTCGCTCGAGCAGGCGCTTCGGGAGTTCGAGCAGCTGGGCGCGCGCCTGTGGGCGGAGCGGGCCCGGGACGAGTTGCGGCGGATCGGCGGCCGCCCGCCGGCCGCGCGAGGGCTCACGCCGAGCGAGGAGCGGGTCGCCGAGCTCGTCGCCCGCGGCCTGACGAACAACGAGGTCGCCGCCGCCCTCTTCCTCAGCGTCAAGACGGTCGAGTCGAACCTGCGAACGATCTACCGCAAGCTCGGCGTCCGGTCGCGCACCGAGCTCGCCCGCCGGCTCCTGGCTCGCGAGAGCCTGGAGCGCTCACGGGTCAAAGACCCCTGATCTCCCCGATGCGGCGACGCGGGCGGCGGCCGTACCGTCGAGCCGCCACGCAACGCCCAGTGAGAGGTGATTCTCCATGCACGAACGAACGCTCCGCCGGTGGACGGCGCCGGCCGCCGTCGCGCTCGCCGCCGCGACGCTCTCGCTCTCGGCCGCCGCCCGGACGAGCGAGACCCCGGCCTCGGCCCAGATCGCGCTCGACTGGAACGCCGCCGCGGTCGACGCGGTCCGCGCGGCCAAGATCGTCGAGCCGGCCGGCACGCCGCCCCGGCCCCTCTACCAGACCGAGGGCCTGCTCTACCTGTCCTACGTGCAGGCCGCCGTCTACGACGCCGTGGCGAAGATCACGCGCCGGTACGAGCCGTACCACCGCTTCCGCGCGGACGCCCGAGCCGCTTCCCCGGAGGCGGCGGTCGCGGCGGCCGCCTACGACACGCTCGTCTTCTACCTCGGCGATCCGACCGGCGCGCTGGCGGCCCGGTACGCGGCGACGGTCGCCGCACTGCCCGCCGACGGGGCGACCGAGCGCGGGCTCGCCGTCGGCAAGGCGGCGGCGGAGGACATCGAGGCGCTGCGGGCGAACGACGGCCGCAACGCTCCGGTCAAGACGTCCTTCGGCACGCCGCCGGCGGAGCCGGGCGTCTGGGTCTTCGCGCCGCCCCCGTCGCTCCAGACGCCGCAGACGCCCTGGCTCGCGTCCGTCCGCCCCTTCCTGCTCGCAAGCCCGGACCAGTTCCGGGCACCGCCGCCGCCGGCGCTCTCGAGCTCCCAGTACGCGGCCGACCTGAACGAGACCGAGGCGTACGGCTCGGCGACGAGCACGGTGCGCAGCCCGGGGCAGACCGCGATCGCCTGGTTCTGGAACGCGAACAACGTGAACCAGGTGAACCAGACGCTCCGCGGCGTCGCGGCCCAGCACGGGCTGGATCTCACCGACACGGTCCGGCTGCTCGCGATGGGCGACGTGGTCACGACGGACGCCGGCATCGCCTGCTTCGACTCGAAGTACGCCTACCGGAGCTGGCGGCCGCTGACGGCGATCCGGGATGCAGACGTCGACGGCAACGCGGCGACGACGGCCGATCCGGGCTGGAGCCCGCTCGGCACGACGCCGAACCACCCCGAGTACCCGTCGCAGCACGGGTGTCTGATCAGCTCGCTCGGGGAGGTGCTCGCGACGGTCCTCGGCACCGACGCGATCGACGCCGCCGTCCCGGGCGCCCAGGGCGGCGCGACGACGCTGAGCACCTCGCAGACGTTCCACACCGTTCGGGACCTCGACGCCCAGCTCGTCGACGCGCGCGTCTGGATCGGCTTCCACTTCCGCGGCTCGGTGCTCGCGGCCGAGAACCTCGGCACCGCGGCGGCCGGCTGGGCGCTCCGTCGCGACTTCCTCCCCGTCTGCGAGCGGGACGACGTGCTCCCGCGCTGCGACCGGCACGGCGATGACTGACGTGCTCCGGACAGCCGCCGGCGCGGCCGTGGCGGCGGCGCTGCTGCTGACGGGCAGCGTCTCGGCCCTCGCGGGCGCCGGCAGCCTCGACGCGAGCTTCGACTTCGGCGGCACGCTGACGACCCCGATCGGCGGCGGCGACGACGTGGCGCGCGCGCTCGTGCTGCAGTCGGACGGCAAGCTCGTCGCCGCCGGCTCGAGCTGGAACGGGTCGAACTTCGACTTCGCCCTTGCCCGCTACGACCCGGACGGCAGCCTCGATCCGAGCTTCAACGGGACGGGCACGCTCACGACTCAGATCGGCGGCGGCAACGACGAGGCCTTCGGGCTCGCGCTGCAGCCGGACGGGAGGATCGTCGTCTCCGGCTACAGCTCGAACGGCTCGAACTTCGACTTCGCGCTCGTCCGCTACGACCCGGACGGCAGCCTCGACCCGACCTTCAACGGCACCGGCAAGGTGACGACCGCGATCGGCGGCGGCAGCGACCTCGCCTACTCGGTCGCCGTGCAGCCGGACGGCAGGATCGTCGCGGCCGGCCTCAGCTCGAACGGCTCGAACTACGACTTCGCCGTCGCACGCTACACCGCGAGCGGTTCGCTCGACACGAGCTTCAACGGCAGCGGCAAGGCCACGACGCCGATCGGAGCGAGCGACGACGTCGCGCGTGCGCTGGTGCTGCAGCCGGACGGGAGGATCGTCGCGGCCGGCTACAGCTCGAGCGCCGGCAACCTCGACTTCGCACTCGCGCGTTACAACGCGAACGGCTCGCTCGACACGAGCCTCAACGGCAGCGGCAAGCTCACGACGGCCGTCGGCAGCGGCGCCGACATCGCCCTGGCGGTGGCGCTGCAGTCGGACGGCAGGATCGTGGCCGCCGGGGACAGCTCGAACGGCACGGACGACGACTTCGCCCTCGCCCGCTACAACGCGAACGGATCGCTCGACACGGGCTTCGCCGGCAGCGGGAAGCTCACGACCCCGATCGGCAGCGGCAACGACGGCGCCTCCGCGGTGTTGCTGCAGCCGGACGGGAGGATCGTCGCCGCCGGCGACAGCTCGAACGGCTCGAGCCTCGACTTCGCGCTCGCGCGCTACAACCCGAACGGCTCGCTCGATTCGAGCTTCGGCGGGAGCGGGAAGGTGACGGCCTCGATCGGCGGCGGTGACGACGTCGCCGCCGCAGCGGTGCTGCAGCCCGACGGGAAGATCGTCGCCGCGGGCTTCAGCTCGAACGGCGCGAACAACGACTTCGCGCTCGCCCGCTTCCACGGGGCGGCGCTGACCCTGTCGTCGCCGCGGGCCGAGGCGGGCGCGTCCGTGACCGTGAGCGGCGCCGGCTGGCGGCCCGGCGAGGGCGTCGACGTCTTCTTCGACACGACCGACGTCGCGCTCGCGATCGCCGACCAGTCGGGCTCGATCCGGATCGACGTGACGATTCCCGGCTCGGCCCCGCCGGGGGCGCACTGGCTGACGGCGCTCGGCCGGACGAGCGGCTACGGCGCACAGAACACCGTCCTCGTCGTCTCCGACTGGCCGATGTTCCGGTTCGGGGCCGCCCACACGGGAGCGAATCCGTTCGAGAACACGCTGTCGCCGGGGAACGCGGCGTCCCTCCGGCTGCTCTGGCGGACGAGGCTCGGGACGGGCGGGTCCGACCTGACGCCGGCCTCGGCGGGCGGCGTGGCCTTCGGCGTCGGGCCCGACGGCAGGGTGTACGCGCTCGACGGCGTGACCGGGCAGCTGCTCTGGCAGAGCTCCGCGGCCGTGCCGAACGTCGGCTCCGCGCCGGTCGCCGCGGCGGGCTCGGTCTTCGTCGGCTCGACGAACAGGCGCGTCTATGCGTTCGACGGCCGGACCGGCCGGCAGCGCTGGGCGAGCAGCGCGATCGGCGCCGTGTCGGCGCCGATCGCGGTCGCCGGCGGCAATCTCTACGTCGGCACGTCGGACACCGACCGGCTCTACGCACTGTCGGCGGCGAGCGGCGTGCGACCGTCCGGCTGGGCGGTCTTCGCCGCGACGGGTCCGATCGAGGGCGCACCTACGGTCGCCGACGGCAGCGTCGTCTTCGCCACCGGCGCGCCCGGCGACGAGGTGATCGCGCTGGACGCGGCCACGGGCGCGCTGCAGTGGCGGTCGGGCCCCTTCGCCGGCGCCGACTTCGCCTCCACGCCGGCGGTCGACGGCGGCGCCGTCTACGTCGGCGGCCGGGACGGCAAGCTCTACGCGTTGAACGCCGACACCGGCGCGACGCTGTGGACCGCGACGACCGGAGCCGCGATCGTCTCCAGCCCGGCGGTCGCGGCGGGGCTCGTCTACGTCGGCTCCGGGGACCACAAGCTCTACGCGTACGACGCGGACGGCGGCGCGGTGCGCTGGAGCCGGGACCTCGGCGGCCCGATCGACGGGAGCCCTGCGGTCGCCAACGGGCTCGTCGCCGTCACGATCCCCGCGAAGCAGAAGCTCAGCATCCTCGACGCCGCAACCGGCGCGAGGCTGAGAGGGCTCACCACCCGAGCCGACCCGAGCAGCCCGATCGTCGTCAACGGGACGATCCAGCTGTCGAGCGGCGCCGGCGTGTCCGCGTACGGTCTCACGCCCGGCTATGCCGTGCCCGGGCCGCCCGACCCGGCCACGCTCAGACCAGACACTCGGCTGGAGGCTAGCCCGCCCCGATCGTGATCCGGTAAGTCGGGGCCGGCTGGCCGGCCTGCGGGCCTAGGCACTGGAAGACGAAGCGGCCGTTCTCGACCGTGCCCTCGACGGTCGCGTCCGGGCCGTCGCCGGCCGCCGCCGTCGCCCGGAGCGCCGTTCCCCTCGTCCAGCCGGCGGGAAGGTCGACCGCGAGCTGCGTCGCCGCGCCGAGCGGCTGGTGGACGACGACGCTCGAGGCCGTCCGCTGGACGACGAGGTAGTGCGCCCCCGGCGAGAGCTGGACGCCTCCGAAGGAGCCCTGGAACGAGCCCGCCTCGACGGAGCCGTCGTCGCTCCGCGCGAGGAAGCCGCCCGGCGCGACGGTGTCGCCGCCGACCGCGTAGCCGCCCGCCTGGCTCCAGTTCGCGACGACGGAGAAGTCGCCGAAGGCAGTCCGGGTGACGCCCGGCGCGACGGTCCCGAACGACGTGAGCGTGCGCCCCGCGTACTCCGGCCCGAGCGTGTGCTGGAAGCTCCCCGCGACGTCGAGCCACGGGCTCGCGAGGGAGCCGTCGCGGTCGTCCCACGCGTAGGACAGCATGAACCCGAAGGCGACGTCGAAGGTGAGCGTCTCCGGATCGGCCGTCATCGAGCCCTCGTAGAGATCGTGCTGGTAGAGCAACACCTTGTCGTGGAACAGCCAGTCCGCGAGCGGGTACGGCTCCCAGTTCGTCGGGCCGTAGCGCTCGTCCGGCTCCTGGAACTCGCGGTCGATCTCGAGGAGCCCGCCGTGGAATCCGGACGCGAACTGCGCGAGCCGGTCCCAGCCGTCCTCGACCATGACGCAGCGGTCGGCGTACGGCGAGAGGAGCGAGATCCAGCCGTCGTCGTAGGCGAGCGGCGACGGCGCCGCCGGGTTGAAGTCGCGTAGCCACGGGCGCGCGCCGATCTGGTCGAAGAAGAGGCAGTCGGCCGGCACGTCCGTCCGCCACTGGTCGACGAGCTTCGCGAGGCGGTCGCGGACGAACGGCGCGAACGGCGAGACGACGTAGCCGGCGCGGTCGCCGTACGTGTCGATCCGCGGGGTGCCGGCCGCGTTCAGCACCGAGACGTCGGCCGGCTCGAGGCCGTCGGGCAGCGCGGCGAGCGTGGGCGAGCCGACGCTCCACCAGCTGGCGTTCAGGTACGGCATCACGAGCTGGCCGAGGGAGTGAGCCCGGTCCACGGCGGCCCGGAAGTCGTCCGTCGTTCCGAACTGCGGGTCGGGCGGCAGCGCGTCGGGATCGCTCACGTCGAACCCGCCCTTCGGGAATGCGACCGGATGGATGAGCGCGGGCGAGGGCAGGCGGGCGAGCTCCCCGCCCCAGTCGGCGAACCGCGGGACCCGGCGCAGGTCGGCCTTCACGAGCGGCGCCTCGGCCAGCGCCGGGAGCCGAAGGCCGAGCTTGTCCGCGAGCGACGGGTAGGCGTCGATGCCGTTGTCGTTCCGGTAGGCGAGGATCGACTGCTCCGTCGTCTCGCCGACCTGGATCCGCACGACCGGGCTCGTCCAGCTGTCGCCGCGAGCCACCCACGTGTCGAAGGCGTGCCGGACGCAGAACACCGGGCCGGAGCACGAGCCCGGCGCCGGCGCGCGGACGAAGCCGATCTCGACGGGCGCGATCGGGCTCGGCGCCGGATCGACCGAGTAGATCGCCAGGCTGCTGGCGCGGGCGTCGAAGCCCAGATAGTCGGCGAACGCCCAGCGGCTCGGGTAGGTCCAGACGGCCGGAGCCGTGCCGACGAAGAAGCCCGGGTGGATCTTCAGACCGGGGAGGTAGGTCGGCGTGTAGCCCGCGCGGACGGTCGCGGTCGAGGCGAGCAGGTCGGCCGGGAAGTAGACCCGCGACACGGTCGCCTGCGAGTCGTTCTCGACCGTCGCGCGCAGGTCGAGATGCGTCCGCGCGGCAGTGATCGCGACGGTGGTCGCGACGCTCGGATCCGCGGTCTCCGGGTACGTCAACGTCAGCGTCGCCGACTTCTGGTCCCAGCGGTACGTGAACGGGTCGGCTCCCGCCTGCTGCGCCGCGCAGCCGCCGCTCGTCTGGCCCGTCGCGAACTCGACGCCCCAGAGGCAGCCGGCCTGACCGCGCGTGAGGAGCGTCTTCCTCGTGCGGTCGAAGAGGTCGGAGATCGTCCCGTTCTGCCGGCTCAGCCCGAGCTGGTACGAGGGCGTGACGATCAGCATCCGGCCGCTCGGCGCGACGGGGACGAAGCGGATCGCCGCCGGCTTCGGTCCGGCCGGCGGCTTCGTGGCGCCGCCCGCGCCCGACGCGCACGCAGCCAGGACGGCCGGGAGCCAGAGGCAGGTACGAGCGGCGCGGCTTGCTATCGCGTTTCTCCCCCGGAGACGACCGCAGGAGGTTAACCGTCGGGGACGTTTCGATCGGGCGCGGCACGGTAATAACGGGGCAAAGCGCCCAGTGGGCGCAAGGTCGTGCGACCCGGTTGTCGGAGGGCCGGCGGGACTCGCACCTCGATATCGGCGCGACGAAGCGCCGAGAAGGAGGATGCCCGTGTTCCGGAAGTTGACCTTCCGCGCTCTGCCTGTCGCGGTCCTCGCGACGGCCGCCGTCGTCGTCACGCTCCTCACCGTCGGCTCAGCGAGCGGAGCCCCGACGGGGCACCCGTCGATCACGAAGGTGTCGTGGGGTGTCGCGAACGGCCAGAACGTCGACCTCTACACCCTGACGAACTCGAACGGGATGGCGGTCAACATCACGACCTACGGCGGCACGATCCAGTCGGTGAGCGTGCCCGACGCACATGGCCACTTCGCGAACGTCACGCTCGGCTTCGCGACGCTCCAGGACTACGTCGACAAGAACAGCCCGTTCCCGGCCGGCGGCCCGTACTTCGGCTCGCTGATCGGCCGCTACGGGAACCGGATCGCCAATGGCCAGTTCACGCTCAACGGCAAGACCTACCAGCTTCCGATCAACAACCCGCCGAACTCGCTCCACGGCGGCATCGACGGCTTCGACAACAAGGTCTGGGCGGCGACCGTCGTCGGCCCGGCGAGCGACAAGGTGGGGCTCAGGCTCCACTACACGAGCAAGAACGGCGAGGAGGGCTATCCCGCGAGGCTCTCCGTCGACGTCACGTACACGCTGAACGACCACAACCAGATCCAGCTCGACTACCACGCGTTCAACACGTCGCCGGACCTCGCGACGATCGTCAACCTGACGAACCACGCGTACTGGAACCTGAGCGGCGAGGGCACGGGGACGATCTACGACCACGTCCTCCAGCTCTTCGCCTCGCGCTTCACGCCGGTCGACTCGACGCTGATCCCGACCGGGGCGATCGACCCCGTCGCCGGGACGCCGTTCGACTTCACGCATGCGACGGCGATCGGCGCACGGATCCGCGACAACGACCAGCAGCTCCACTTCGGGAAGGGCTACGACCACAACTTCGTGCTCGACCGGCCCAGCCCGAACGACCACTCGCTGATCCAGGCGGCCCACGTCTTCGATCCGGCGAGCGGTCGCATCCTCGACATCTGGACGACGGAGCCCGGGATCCAGTTCTACTCCGGGAACTTCCTCGACGGCAGCCTGATCGGCACGAGCGGGCACACGTACCGCCAGAGCGACGGGTTCGCGCTCGAGACGCAGCACTTCCCGGATTCGCCGAACCACCCGAACTTCCCGTCGACGGTGCTCCTGCCGCGGCACGTCTACGACTCGACCACGATCTACAGCTTCTCGATCGGTTCGAGCTAGCCTCGCCGCCCTTCCGCGCGGGGTCTGACTCCGGCAACCGCCGGGGTCAGGCCCCGCCTCTTCCGGACTGAGGGGCCAGGGGCCTAGCCGCGGGCGGCGAGGTCCAGGAAGAGCCAGGTCTCGCCGGGGGCGAGGCCGGCGAGCTCGCGGCCGGCGGCGCGGAAGACCGGCGGCGACGAGGTGACGTGCTGCGTGCCCGCGTGCATGTCGCGGAAGAGGCGCTGGAGCGTGCCCGAGCGCAGCGCGGTCGTCCCTCCGGCCTTGTAGACGAACATCGCGACGTCGTGCGCCGCCCACGTCGAGTGGGCCATCGCCAGACGGATCAGGGTGTGCTGGCGCGTCGTAGGCCTGTCGCCGCGCTCGAGCGTGTCGAGGACGTCGGCCCACGTCTCGAAGACGAGCGCCCGCGCCGAGCGGTAGGTCGCCTCCGCCTTCGCGTAGGACTCCTGGAAGCTGTCCGAATCGGCCAGCGCGCCCGCGCGGCCGGCCTTGGCGCGCGACGTCGCCGCGAGCTCGTCGAGCAGGCGCCGGCCGATCCCGCACGCCCAGCCCGAGTGGCAGATGACGGCGAAGCCGACGATCCCGATCCCGTAGAGGCTGCCGCCGCGGAGCGCCGTCTCCGTCATCGCATCGTGGGTGTACGGCTCGGGGACGAAGACCGAGTCGATCGTGTAGTCGATGCTCCCCGTCGCGCGCAGGCCGAGGACGTCCCAGTTGTCGATCAACGTCGCCTGCTCGACCGGCAGCACGCAGATCCGCGCCTGGTTCGTGCCCTCGACGAGGGCGAGCGTGTGGATGTTCGTCGAGTGCTTGATCCCCGACGCGAAGCTCCACGAGCCGCCGAGCAGGAAGCCGCCGTCCTGCGGGACCGCCGTGCCCGGCCGGGTGCCCTGGCCGGTGATCACCGGGAAGCGCTCGCCGCCGAAGAGCTCGGCCACCGCCTCGTCGCCGAGGAAGGCTCCGCCGGTGCCGATCGCGAGCGACGCCGCCATCACGACCCAGCCGACCGACGGATCGCCGTACGTCAGCTGCTCGATCGTCTCCAGCGAACCGATCGGGTCGAGCTCGGAGCCGCCGAGCTCGGCCGGCACCCACATGCCCCAGAGCCGCTCGCGGTGGAGCGCCTCGACGACCTCGTCCGCGAGCCTGCCGGCCGCGTCGGCGGCTTCCGCATGGCCGTCGAGGAGCGGGAAGAGCGCTCTCGCGCGGTCGGGGAGGCTCAGCTCGGGCGTCGTCGGCCGCTCGACGGTGTCCACACGGCGGACTCTAGCCCGCTAGGCCGGCCACCGCCGCAGGCCCGCCGAGGCGACGCGGTTCCGTCCGCCTTCCTTCGCCGCATAGAGCGCGAGGTCGGCCTGCTGGACGAGACCCTCCTTCGTCGTCGCGTCGTGGGGGCACGCGGCGACGCCCGCGGAGAGCGTGGGGAGGCTGCCGTTGCGGTGTTGCCGGGCAACGGCCGTGCGGACGCGCTCGGCCACGGCGATCGCGGCCGGGTGGCCGCCGAAGATGACGATCGCGAACTCCTCGCCGCCGACGCGGAAGAGCTCCTCGTCCGCCCGCACCTCGCGGAGCGCGACGCGCGCGACCTCGCGCAGGACCCGGTCGCCCTCCGGGTGGCCGAGTCTGTCGTTGATCTGCTTGAAGTGGTCGAGGTCGAAGAGGACGAGCGCGAGCTCGTCGACGCGTGAGCGGCCGAAGAGGGAGTCGAGGTGCTCGTCGAAGGCGCGGCGGTTCGGTAGGCCGGTCAGCCCGTCGCGGCGAGCCTGCTCGGAGCGCCGCAGCACCGCGCCGATCCGGGCCTCGAGCTCGTCCTGGTGGAACGGCTTCGCGACGTAGTCGTCGGCGCCGGCGCGCAGGCCGCGGATGCGCTCGACGTCCTCGGCGCGGGCCGTCAGCATGATCACCGGGACGCCGGACATTTCGCGGATGCGGTCGAGCGTGTCCCAGCCGTCGAGCTCGGGCATGACGACGTCGAGGAGCACGATGTCCGGCCGGATCTGGCCGAGGAGCTCCAGGCACTCGTGACCGTCGCCGGCGGCTGTGACGCGGTAGCCGATCTGCTGCAGGCGGTACGCGATGACCGCCCGCTGCGACGCGCTGTCGTCGACGAGCAGGACGAGCTCGCCGCGAGACGACGCCTGCGCCGGTCTGGCCGCCGGAGCGCTCATGACGAGGCCGCCAGCGCCGCGAGCCGGGCCCGGCACGCGGCCGAGACGTCGGCGGGATCGATCTGGTCGAGGAGGTCTCGCTCGCGGTCGGTCGCGACCGAGGCGAGCGCCCGCTGGTAGGCGCGGCGCGCGGCGAGCTCGTCGCCGAGCTCCTCGTGCGCGCGCGCGAGCGCGAACGCCGCGAGGCCGAACGCCGGATCGGCGTAGAGCGCCCGCCGCAGCGACCACACGGCCGCCTCCGCGTTGCCCGCCTCGAGCTCTGCGAGGCCGCGGTGGAAGTGGACGTCGGGATCGAGCAGCTCTTCGGCGGTCTGGTCGGGGGGAGCGGCCGGGTCCCGCGGCGACTTCGGCCGCTCGCGCGGGGGCGCCTTCGGGCGCGCCGATGGCGCCACGGCGAGCCGGCGGGCGGCACCGGCGAGCGCGTCGGCCGCGCCGAGCACGAGTTTCCCGCCCGGTGCGAGCGCCCGCTCGAGCGACGCCACCACCCGGTCGACCGTCGGCGGCGCGAAGTAGATCAGGACGTTGCGGCAGAGGATCAGGTCGAAGGCCCCCTCGCTGAGCGGCGGGGCGGGGTCGCGCACGAGGTTGTGTTGCGCGAGCCTGACGAGGCGGCGCAGCGGCTCGGCGACCGACCGGCTGTCGCCGTCGCCGGCGAAGTAGCGCTGCCGGAGGGCGCCGTCGACCGAGCGCAACGAGCGGCCGCCGTAGCTCCCGAGCGCTGCCGCCGCGAGCGCCGAGGGGGAGATGTCCGTGCCGAGGATCGTCACGGGCGGGTCGAGCGAGCCGAACGCCTCGCAGGCGAGGAGCGCAAGCGTGTACACCTCCTCGCCGGTCGCGCAGGCGGCGCTCCAGACGCGGACCGTGCCCGAGCCTGCTGCGAGCGCGCCGGCGTGGAGCGCTCGCCAGTCGAGCTCCTCGAGCTGCCGGTGATCGCGCAGGAAGGACGTCTCCTTCACCGTGAGCGTGTCGAGCAGCCGGCGCACCTCGAGCGGTCCGCGGGCCGGGTCGGACGCGAGCAGGAGGAATCCGTCGACGCCGGTGCCGGGCCAGCCGCGCTCGAGCACGGCGAGCAGGCTGCCGTGCTGCGCCGGGGTGAGGCGGATGCCGCTCTCGCGCTCGACGAGCTCGGCGAGCCGTGCGATGGCGGCGCTCACGCGACCGCCTCGATCGGGGAGAGGGACAGGAGCTCGGGGCCGATCTCCGTCATCGGCAGCACGAGGTCGACGCCGAGGGCGGCGGCGGCCCGTGGCATCCCGTAGATCACCGAGGTCGCCTCGTCCTGCGCGATCGTCAGCCCGCCGGCCTGGTGCACGGCGTACGAGCCCTCCGCGCCGTCGCTGCCCATCCCGGTCAGGACGACGGAGACGGCGCGCCGGCCGATGCTCATGGCGAGGCTGCGCAGGAGCACGTCTCCCGACGGGCGGTGCGGGCCGGCGACGGTGACGCGGTCGAGGGCCAGCCGCCCCGACGGCTTCAGCCGGAGGTGGGCGTCGTCCGGCGCGAGCCAGATTCCCGGCTCGACGGCGTCGCCGTCCGCGGCGACCCTTACGGTCAGCGGCACCGCGCCCTCGAGCCAGTTGGCGAGGCCTTCGCCGAAGCCGGCGCCGATGTGCTGGACGACGAGCACCGGGATCGGGAACGTCGCGGGGAGCGCGCCGAGCACGGCGGCGAGCGCCTGCGGGCCGCCCGTCGACGCGCAGATGCCGATCGCGCTCGCGGTGCGACCGCTCGGCCGGCGCGGCGGGAGCTGCGCCTTCAGGCGCGCCCGCGGGTGCCGGATCACGCGTGCGCGGCTCAGGAGCACGAGCCGCCGGCGGAAGGTTCGGGCCGAGTCGCTCTCCGGGTCGCGCAGGTCGACGGCGTCCTTGGCGACCGCGTCGAGCGCGCCCGCGGCGAGCGCCGACGCGGTGTGCGGCGAGCTCGCCTGGACGAGCGACGAGAGGACGAGGATCGGGACGGGCTGGGCGCTCATGATCTCCTCGACCGCCTGCAGGCCGGACATGCCGGGAAGCTCGATATCCATCGTCACGAGGTCGGGCTTCAGGCCCGGCAGGAGCGCGATCGCCTCCTCGGCCGAACCGGCGATGGCGGCGACCTCGAGCAGACCCTCGTGCTCGATCGTGCGCGAGAGCGCCGTGGCGACGGTCCGGGAGTCCTCGCAGACGAGGACGCGCGGCCGCGGGCCGGTCATCGTCCCACGAGCCGCTCGACGGTCTGGAGGAGCGCTTGCTGGTCGAAGGCCCGCTTGACCATGTACGCGTCCGCGCCGGCCTCGATCCCGCGCCGGCGGTCGTCGTCGGTCGCGCGCGACGTGACGACGATGACGGGCAGCGACGAGCGGTCGGGGAGCTCGCGGATCGCCCGCGTCAGCCCGAGCCCGTCGAGCTCCGGCATCTCGACGTCGGTGACGACGAGGTCGATGCCGGCGTCGTCGGCGAGCCTGTCGAGCGCCTCGCGGCCGTTCGTCGCGGTCTCGACGCGGTAGCCGGCGGCCTCGAGGATGCTGCGCTGGAGCTGGCGGATCGAGACGGAGTCGTCGACGACGAGCAGCTTCGGCGGCTCCTGCGCCGCGGGCGCCGCGCTCTCCGCCACGCGCTTCGCCTTCCGGCTGCCCGCCTTCACGAGCGAGGTCGGGTCGAGGAGGAGGGCGATCCGGCCGTCGCCGAGGATCGCGCCGCCGAGGTAGCCCTGGACGGCCTCGAGCAGCGGGCCGAGGCTCTTCACGACGACCTCGTGCTCCCCGACGAGCCGGTCGCAGACGGCGGCCACCCGGCGGCCCGAGGCGCCGAGGAGGAGCGCCGGCGGGCGCGGCCTCGGCGGCGGTGCCGCGCCGCCGACGAGGTCGGCGAGATCGGCGAGCGGCACGGTTTCGCCGCGCAGCTCGAGCGAGGTGCGGCCGGTCAGCGAGAGGACGTCGGTGACGGAGACGGCCTCGAGCACGCTCGTCAGCGGGAGGCCGAAGATGTACGGGCCGCGCTCGACGAGGAGGACCTCGAGCAGCGCGAGCGTGAGCGGGACGAGCAGCGTCACCCTGGTGCCGCGCCCGGGCTCGCTGTGGATCTCGAGCCCGCCGCCGACCGCCTCGGCGTGCGCCTTGACCGCGTCGAGGCCGACGCCGCGGCCGGCGAGCTCGCTGACCTCGGTACGGGTCGAGAAGCCGGCACGGGCGAGCACGCCCACGAGCGATCCCTCGCGCCGCGCGAGCTCGAGCACGTCGCCCGAGACGCCGCGCCCGTCGTCGGTCACGCTGACCGCGACGAGGCCGCCGCGCTGCTCGGCGGCGAGGACGACGCGGCCGAGCCGGGGCTTGCCGGCCCGCTCGCGCTCGTCGGGCGCCTCGATGCCGTGGGCGACGGAGTTGCGGAGCACGTGGACGAGCGGCTCGGAAAGGCCCTCGAGGATCACGCGGTCGAGCTCGGTGTCGTCGCCGACGACGACGAGCTCGACCTCCTTGCCCTCGGCGACCGCCGCGTCGCGGACGAGGCGCGGGAACGGGCCGGTGATCGAGCGGAGCGGCAGCGTCCGCGTCGAGATCGCGGCATCCTGGAGGTCGCCGAGCAGGCGGTCGCCGACGCCGAGCTCGTCCGAGACGCGCTCGCTCGAACCGTTGCCGACGCCCGTCAGGTCGTGCTCGAGGCGGCGCCGGTGGAGCACCGTCTCGCCGACGAGGTCGAGCAGGCGGTCGAGCTTCTCGGCCGGGACGCGGATCGTTCGCCGATCGCTCGCGGTCTGGACCGGCGCGAGCGGCTCGACCTTCGGCTCCGGGGGAATCACCTGGACGACGGGCGCCTCCGGCGCCGGTGCGGGCTCGGGCTCGGCAGGCACAGGCTCGTGCTCGGGCGCGCCGTTCGTTCCGCTCTCGAGCGCGCTGCGGGCGGCGACGAGGTCGGCGATCAGGCCCGACTGGTCGGCGGCGGCGCCGCTGACGAGGTCGCGGAGGCCGTCGGCGGCTGCGAGCAGCGGCTTGACGAGCGAGGGCGGGAAGGTGCCGCTCTCACGGACGACGGCGAGCACGTCCTCGAGCGCGTGCGCGAGCGCGCGTACGGGCTCCTGGTCGAGCAGGCCGGCTGCGCCCTTGATCGTGTGGGCGTCGCGGAAGAGGCGGCTGATCGCGTCGAGCTCCTCGCGCCCCGCCTCGAGCGCGAGCAGCACCTCGACGATCGAGTCGAGCCGCTCGTTCGTCTCGTCGCGGAAGATGCCGAGGAACTCCGCTTCGGGATTGGACATCAGCGGGCCTCGAGCGCGTCGAAGAGCGCGGGGACGTCGACGACGCCCACGAGTGCGCCCTCCTCGAGGACGGCGCAGCTGAGGAAGCGCGAGTCGGCCTCCTGGAGCGCGCCGGAAAGCGGCGCCACGTCGGTCACCTCGTCGATGACGATCCCGGCTCGGCGGCCGCCGTCGTCGGCGACGAGCATCCGGCGCGCGGGCGCGCCGTCACGGCGGAGCCCGAAGAGCGAGGCGACGTCGAAGACCGGCAGCACCTGGCCGCGCAGGTTGCGGATGCCGACCGCCGTCGACGGGGCGCCCGGCACGGGCCCGACCTCGCCGAGCGTTGCAACCTCGAGCACGGCGCCGACGGGAAGCGCGTAGAGCTCCGAGCAGATCCGGACGCGGACGTGGACCTCGTCCTGGCCGGAGACGTCGGCGTTCACGCCGCCTCCCGGAGGACGCCGTTCCCGGCGCCGAACCGCTCGAGCGTCTCCTCGAGCTCCAGCACGAGCTCGTCGACGCGCTCCGAGGTCTGCTCGCGGCGGTGCTGCTCGCCTGCGAGCTGGTCCGCGGCCAGCCGGATCTGGAGCATCGCCGTCGCGACCTGCTCGGCCGCCGACTTCTGCTGCTGGGTCGCGAGGATCGACTCCTCGAGCATCGTCGCGGTCGAGGTCATCAGCTCGGCGACCTCCGCCGCCTGCCGCGCGCCCTGCTCGGTCGCCATGATCGTCGCGTTCGTCTCGTCGCGAACGGCGTCGATGATCTCGCGGATCGAATCGGTCGAGTGCATGGAGCGCTCGGCCAGCTTCCGCACCTCGCTCGCGACGACCGCGAAGCCGCGGCCGGCCTCGCCCGCGCGCGCAGCCTCGATCGCCGCGTTGAGCGCGAGCAGGTTGGTCTGCTCCGCGATGTCGTTGATCAGCTCGAGGATCTCGCCGATCGCCTGCGAGCGCTCTCCGAGCGACAGCGAGCGCTCGGCGATCGCCTGCACCTTGTCCTGCATGTCCCGCATCGTCTCGCCCGTGCGCTCGGCAGCCTCGGCGACGATGCGTGCGTTGTCGGCGATCAGCCCGGCGCTCGCGGCGAGCTCCTCGATCGTCGCCGAGGTCTCGGCGACGGCGGAAGACTGCTGGCTCGCGGCGGCGGCTGCGTCCTCGACCGCCGCGCGGAGGTCCCGCGTCGAGACGGCGAGCACGTCCGCCGTCGATCCGATCCGGGACAGGAGCCGGCGGATCGTCCGGACGACGTAGAGGCAGATCAGGACTGCGAGGAGCGAGCCGAGGAGGCCCGCGACGAGCGCGACCACGAGCGCCTGGGTCGCCGCCCGCCCGGACTGCCGCTTCGCACGCTTCACCAGGGTCGCGTCGGTCTGCTGGAGCGCCTGGAGCGGCCGGACGACGTCGTCCTCGCCCGCAACGAGCGAGGCGAGAGTGGGCGATCCGTTGCTCCCGAACCGGTGGACGTAGGCGTCGTACGCCGCCCGGACCTTCGCGAGGACGGAGCGCTCGGCCGGGTCGCGGACGGGCCTCCCGAGGAGGCCGTCGAGCTGCGCCCGCTCCGCCTCGATCTCCTGGACGAGCTGGGCGGACTGGTCGACGAGGAACTCGTTCATCGCCTCGCGCGTCTGCCAGAAGAGCGTGGTGGCGCGGCTGGCGACGAGCGCGTCTGCGCGCGCGGCGGCGACATCGTGCGAACGGTCGAGGGCCCTGTTGAAGAGGAGGCCGGTCAGAGAGACCGACGCTGCGAGCAGGACGATCAACGCGCCGATGGCGATCGCAATCCGGCGCGCGGGTCCGCGTCCGACGATGTACTTCATCAGGCCTGTCATCGGCAGCGCGGGAGAGGGTTTTGAGCCGGGGAACGTGCCCTGTCCCCCGAACGGCGAGCCGGCCTCGGTCGTCGGTCGTAGGACCAATTCCCGTGGCGGCGCGCAGGGAGCCGGGCCTACGCTCGTTGCAGTGTCCGTCGGAATCGTCACCGGAGCGTCGCGCGGGCTCGGGTTCGAGCTCGCGAAGGAGCTGCTCGCCCGCGGCTGGCGCCTCGTCGTCGACGCGCGCGGCGCCGCCGAGCTGAGCGCGGCGCGCGCGGAGCTGGCGAGGATCGGGCGCGTCATCGCGATCGCAGGCGACGTGGCCGATCCGGCCCACCGGGCCGCTCTCGTGGACGCGGCAGGGCCGACGATCGACCTGCTCGTGAACAACGCGAGCGTCCTCGGCCCGAGCCCGCAGCCGGTGCTGGCCGACTATCCGCTCGACGAGCTCGAGCGCGTGTTCCGGGTCAACGTGGTGGGGCCGCTCGCGCTCGTGCAGCTCGCGTTGCCGCGGCTGTCGGCGGGTGCGCGGGTGCTCAATGTCAGCTCGGATGCGGCCGTCGAGGCGTACGTCGGCTGGGGCGGCTACGGTGCGTCGAAGGCCGCGCTCGAGCAGGCGACGGCGGTGCTCGCGGCCGAGCATCCGGAGCTGCGCGTGTACGCGGTCGACCCGGGCGACATGCGGACGCGGATGCACCAGGAGGCCTTTCCGGACGAGGACATCTCCGACCGGCCGCCGCCGGAGGCGAGCGTCCCGGGCCTGCTCGCGCTGATCGACGGCGAGCTCCCGAGCGGCCGTTACCGGGCTCGTGAGCTGGTGGAGGCGCTCGCGTGACGGTGCGGGGCGCGCTCGGATGCTCGCTCGCCGCCGGCGCGGAACCGCGGCCGCGCCGTCGAGATCGGGTCGCCGCGCTCGCTCCTCTCCGCGGAGGCGGTCCGGCCGCGCCGGCTCGCGCGCGAGCGGAGGACCGTGGAGAACGTGCGCGCGAATCGGCACGAAATTGGCACAGACACGCGCGGGTTCGGGCGATATCGTCGACGCCGAGGGCGGCGGGAGAGACACCCCACCCTAGGGTGGGGGTTGCGGGTGTTCGTCGGCGGCTCGCCGGCTGCGGAGGTCGAGCGTGAGCGCGCTCGCGTTCGAGCTCCCGCGTGCGCTCGAGGCGCACGAGCCGCCCGAGGCCCGAGGGCTCGCGCGCGACGACGTTCGGCTGCTCGTCGCCACTCGCCGCGGCGGGTCGATCGAGCACGCACGGTTCCGGGACCTGCCGCGGTTCCTCGCGCCCGGCGACCTGCTCGTGGTGAACACGTCCGCGACCCTGCCGGCCGCGTTGCCCGCGACTCGCACCGGCGGCGCCGCCGTCGAGCTCCGACTCTCGACGCCGGCGCCACGATGCGGCTCGGAGCGCTGGTGGATCGTCGAGCTCCGGACCGCGGACGGCGCCCAGCCGTTCACCGCGGCACGGGCCGGCGAGCGGCTCGAGCTTCCTGCCGGCGGCCGCGCCGAGCTCGCCGCACGATTCGCCGCCGGCCGCCGGCTCTGGGTCGCGCGCCTCACGCTCCCGGAGCCGCTGGACGCCTACCTGAACCGTTGCGGCCGTCCGATCCGGTACGCGTACGTGCCCCGAGCCTGGCCGCTCGAGGCGTACCAGACCGCCTTCGCGCACGAGCCGGGGAGCGCCGAGCTGCCGAGCGCTGCCCGGCCGTTCACGTCCGAGCTCGTCGCGCGCCTCGTCGCAGCCGGCGTTCTCTTCGCGCCGCTCGTGCTGCACACGGGCGTCTCGTCCCTCGAGGCGCACGAGCCGCCCTATCCAGAGCGCTACCGCGTGCCCGCCGGGACCGCTAGGCTCGTCAACGCGACGAAAGCCTGGGGCGGCCGGGTCGTCGCCGTCGGGACGACAGCCGTCCGCGCGCTCGAGACTGTCGCAGACGAGGCCGGCACCGTCGCGGCGGGCGAGGGCTGGACGAGCCTCGTCGTCTCGCCCGAGCGCGGCCTCCGCGCCGTGGACGGGCTGATCACCGGCTGGCACGAGCCCGAGGCCTCGCACCTGGAGCTCCTGCGTGCGGCCGCCGGCGACGAGCTGCTCGAGCGCAGCTACGCGGAGGCCCTCGCACACGGCTACCTCTGGCACGAGTTCGGCGACTCGCACCTGATCCTGCCCTGAGCCAGCCGGCCTGCAAGACTCGGCGGCCGTGGAGCTCGGCTACTTCACGATGCCGCTGCACCCGCCCGGGCGTCGGTACCTCGACACGCTCGCCGAGGACCGCGAAGCCATCCTGCTCGCCGACCGGCTCGGCCTGATCGAGGCGTTCGTCGGCGAGCACGTCACCGATCTCGCCGAATCCGTCACCGACTCGGCGGTCTTCCTCGCGCACCTCGCGCCGCAGACCGAACGGATCAGGCTCGGGACCGGGACGGTCAACCTCCCCAACGGGCACCCCGCCGCGATCGCGGGGAAGATCGCGATGCTCGACCATCTGCTCGAGGGCCGTTTCGTCTTCGGGATCAGCCCCGGCGGCCTGCCGTCCGACTGGGAGGTCTTCGGGAACCTCGACCTCGACCGCCGCGAGAAGTTCCTCGAGTGCATCGAGCACGTCCTCGCGCTCTGGACCGAGGAGGCGCCCTACCGGCGCTTGGGCAAGCACTGGACCGTCACGACCGAGCGGACGCTCTGGGCGGAGATCGGCCAGGGCATCGTCGTCAAGCCGTACGAGCGGCCGCATCCGCCGATCGTCGTCACCGTCGTCGAGCCGTCGTCGCAGAGCGCGGCGCTCGCCGGCGCCCGCGGCTGGGACGTGATCTCCGCGAACTTCCTCCTGCCGCGGTGGGTGAGGACGCACTGGGAGCGGTTCGTCGAGGGGTGCGAAAGCGTCGGCCGGACGCCCGACCCGGCCGGCTGGCGCGTCGCGAAGACGGTGTTCGTCGCCGACGACGAGCGGACGGCCCGGGAGTACGCGCTCGGCCCGCGAAGCCCGTACCGCTTCTACTACGAGCAGCTCGGCCGGAAGCTCGTCCGGGCTGGTCGCGCGAATCTCTTCAAGGACGATCCGGCCGTGCCGGATTCGGCCGTGACGACCGATCTGCTCGTCGACCGGCTCGTCGTCGCCGGCACGCCGGACGCCGTCGCCGACGAGCTCGTCGCCTTCCGGGACGAGGTCGGCGAGTTCGGCACGCTCCTCTATTGCGGGATCGACTGGGTCGAGCCTGCGCTCGCGCGCCGGTCGCTCGAGCTGATGGCGACCGAGGTGATGCCCCGCATCGAGCGCGTGCACTGCAACGGGTGACGAGACGATCCGAAAGCGGGAGGCGCGCCGGCCGGGCGGGCGATACCCTTGCGCCTTCTGCGACGTTTCACCCGCGTGCTGCGGTATCGCCGCCCAGGAGCCGACGGGTCGCCGACCTGCCGGCTGCCGTTGGCGTGCGCTGTCGTCCTCGCCGCCCTCGCCGCTCCCGCGCCCGGTGTCGCGTCCGCGCTGATCGGCTCGAACGCGACGTACGTCAGGCTCGCCGCCGACGGCGCCGGCCACGCCCTAGTGACCTTCGAGAGCGGCGGGGCGACCCACCGGATCTTCGCCTCCGGCGCGATCAACGCGCGGCCACCGTCGCCGACCGTGCCGCAGGTCGCATTCCTGCTCTCGACCGGAGGCTCGGTTCGCAACGCGTGCACGCCGGTGAAGCTGCCGCTCGTCTGGCTCGTCGCCGCGTGCAGGGCGCCGGACGGCTCGTTCTGGGCCGTCCAGAGCTGGCAGCGGCTGCTCCCGAACGCCGGCGCCGCGCCGTCGCCGGCGCAGGCCGCCTACGATCTCCGGCTGTCGCACTGGAAGGGGCCGCTCGCGAGGCTCGACGTCCGCTTCGGCTGGTCGTACCGCCGATTCCTCCAGGTGTACGGCCGCTTCACGTACCTCGGCAAGCCCGTCTTCGGCTACAAGGTCCGCGGCGGCGTGCCGCTCGACGCCTACGGTCGAAACATCTACGTCGACTCGCTCGACTCCGACCTCGGCGCCGGCTGGAAGCGCGTGAACAGCTTCCTCGCACACGGGCCGATGGGTGGCTTCTGCTACGGCTTCTTCGAGCACGGCCCCGGAACGGGCGTGGGCCGGCAGCTTCGTGCCACCGTGATCGGGCCGGGAGTCACCCCCGATGTGGTCTGGCAGGGCCCGCCGCCTGTGCACTACGACCAGGCCGCCGACAGGGCGGCCGACGCCGACCTGGCCTCGCTGCTCCGCGGCGACCGGCTCTGCCACCCGAACTGAGAGTCGCAAACCCTAGGGATTCCTCCGCTTGCGGCAGCGGCACTGCGGGGTGATGCTGCCGCGGTTCCAGGGGTCGCGCGAACGCGAGGGGGTGTGACGTGGTCGGCACGTCGTTCTTGAAGGGAGCGCTGGCGGGCGGAGTCGCAGTGCTGGCGGTCTCCGTGGCGAGCGTGGCGCTCGCAGGCAGCGGGATCAACGGCATCTTCAACCTCGGCGTCACGAACGACGTCGACGAGACGACGACGCTGCAGGGCTCGAAGAACGGGCCGCAGCTCCAGGTGACGAACACGAACACGGGCGCATCGGCGGGCGGGATCAGCGTGACGAGCCCGGGCGGCGCGGCCGCGATCCGCGCGCAGGCGACCGCAGGCGGCCGCGGCCTCAACGCCTCGAGCGTCGACGGCGTCGCCGCGCAGGCGACGAGCACGAACGCCACAGGCGTCTTCGGGATCTCGACGAACGCCGGCGGCGTCCTCGGCCGCCATGGCGCCGCGACCGGCACCTCGCCCGGCGTCCGCGGCGAGACGAATTCGACCGACGCGAAGGCGGTCGGCACCCTCGGCGTCGCGCCGAACGGCGACGGCGTCCTCGGAACGAGCACGAACGGCTCCGGCGTCCACGGGAAGAGCAACGCCGCGAACGGCGTCTTCGGCGAGTCGAGCAACGCCGGCGCAAGCGGCGTCTACGGCGAGAACTTCTCGCAGGGGTACGGCGTGGCAGGCCGCACGAACGACCCGTCGAGCTCCCGGGCCGCGGTCTTCGGCGAGAACGTCGCCGCGGGCGTCGGCGTCAGCGGCACCGCCGCGTCGGGCGGGACGGGCGTCATCGGCAGCACGGCCGGCACCGGCGTCGGCGTCGTCGGCGCGAGCTCGGGAGTCGCCGCCGTCCAGGGGCTGAACTTCTCGACCGGCGACGGCGTCGAGGGCATCTCGAGCGGGAACGCCGTGCACGGCAAGAGCTTCGCGGCGAACGGCGTCTTCGGCGAGAGCTCCGTGGCCGGCGCGAGCGGCGTGTACGGCGAGAACCTCTCGGGCGGCGGCTACGGCGTGGCGGGGCGAAGCAACGCGACCGACCAGACGCTCGGGGCCGTCTACGGCGAGAACACGACCTACGGCGTCGGCGTGCGCGGCAAGACCGCCGCGAGCGGGATCGGCGTCCTCGGCACGACGAACCGCTACGGCATCGGCGTCAAGGGCGAGGTCGAGGCGGGCGACGGCGTCTCCGGCGTGAACGACCCGAACAGCGACGGCAACGGCGTCCACGGCACGAGCTCGAGCACGAACACGCTCTTCGGGGGCGTGCTCGGCGAGAGCCTGAAGGCCGGCGTCGGCGTCCGCGGCACCGCGGCCGCGGGCGGCTTCGGCGTCTGGGGGCAGGTCGACCAGGCCGGCTCGATCGGCGTGATCGGCTTGAGCTCGAGCGGCGAGGGCGTCCGCGGCGTCAGCACGGGCGGCCTCGCGGGTCACTTCCTCGGCACCGTGAAGATCGACGGCAACCTCAACGTCTCGGGCACGGTGACGAAGGGCGGCGGCGCGTTCCGGATCGACGACCCGCTCGACCCGGCCGGCAAGTACCTGTCGCACTCGTTCGTGGAGAGCCCGGACATGCTCGACGTGTACGACGGCAACGTCCGCACGGACGCGCACGGCTACGCGGTCGTGCGCCTGCCGCGCTACTTCCAGGCGCTGAACCGCGACTTCCGCTACCAGCTGACGCCGATCGGCCGGTTCGCGCAGGCGATCGTCTGGAAGCAGATCGCCGGCAACCGGTTCACGATCCGGACCGACAAGCCGAACGTCGAGGTCTCGTGGCAGGTGACGGGGATCCGCCACGACCCGTACGCGAACGCCCACCGGATCGTCCCCGAGCAGGCCAAGCCGGCCGCGGACCGCGGCCGCTACCTCCACCCGGAGCTGTACGGCAAGCCCGCCTCGGCGGCGGTGCGCTGAGGCGCGTGCTGGAGCTTCGCTTCCTGTCGGGAAGGGACGTCGACGACCTCGAGCTCGCGCCGCTCGAGGTCCTCGACGCCGTCGAGGCGGCCCTGCGGGCGCAGGGCGAGGGCCGGGTCGTGCTCGAGCCGCGCGAGCACCTGGTGCCCGACCCGGCCTTCAACGGGCACTTCAACCTGCTGCGCGCGTACGTCGAGCCGCTCGGCGTGGCCGGCGTCAAGGTCGTGGGCGACTACCTCGACAACTGGCGCCTCGGCCTGCCGTCGGAGCTCGCGCTGCTGACGCTCTACGACCCTCGGACGGGCGTGCCGCTCGCGATCGTCGACGCGACCGACCTGACGGAATGGAGAACCGGCGCGATGACCGCCCTCGGGGCGCGGCATCTCGCCCGTGCCGGCTCGAGCGTCCTCGGCCACGTCGGCGCCCGCGGCACCGCGTTCTCGAACGTGACGATGCTCGACGCGATCTTCGACTTCGAGGAGATCCGCGTGACGAGCCTGCGCCCGGCGTCGCGCGAGGCGTTCGGCGAGCGGCTCGAACGCGCGCTCGGCAAGCCCGTCCGCGTCGTCGGCTCGGTGCGGGAGACGGTCGAGGGCGCCGACGTCGTCGTCGAGGCCACGCGGTTGCCGGCGCCCGAGCCGATCCTGCGCACGGAGTGGATCGCACCGGGCGCGCTCGTCGTGCCGTACGGGACGATGAGCGCGGTCGAGCTGTCGCTGACGGACGCCGCGGACAAGGTCGTCGTCGACGACTGGGGCCAGTGCCGGCGCGGCCGCTTCGGCTCCCTGCGCGCGCACGTCGACGCCGGCCGGCTGACCGAGGCGTCGCTCCACGCGGAGCTGGCGGAGATCGTCGTCGGCCGCAAGCCGGGCCGCGAGCGCGACGACGAGACGATCGTCTTCTGGCACCGCGGCCTCGCGACGACCGACGTCGCCGTCGGACACCTCCTGCTCGAGCGAGCGCGCGAGCGCGGGGTGGGCACGCTGCTCGGCTACCGCTAGCTTGGTTATATGAGCGACGCGAGCGACCGGCGGCGGTTCCTCAGGTCGCTGCTGCGCTCCGGGGTCGAGGCCGTCCGCGAGGTGAGCAGCGCGCTCGGGCCCGAGCCGGAGCCCCCGTGGGAGCCGGAGCTTCCGCTCGGGCTGAAGCCGCTGCCGGCGGCGCCCGTTCCCCGGCGGGCAGGCCTGGACGACCTCCGCGAGGTCTGCCTCGAGGCCGGCCTGCCGGAGGCCCGCGTCGCGGACGCCGAACGGCTCGCGCGCGGGAGCCTCCGGCTGACCCGCGCGGCGGAAGGTGGACGCTCGCGACTCGGCGGCGTACCCGATGTCGGCGACGGGTTCGAGTGGCCCGTCTGGCGCGACCTGGAGCTCGACTTCCTCGGCCAGATCGATCTCGCCGAGGTCGCGGGAGTCATGCCCGGGCGGCTGCCGGCGGACGGCCTGCTCCTCCTGTTCGCCGCGCTCGGCGAACGGCCGACCGGCCTCTCCCCGGACGATCGCGGCAGCTGCCGCGCGATCCTCGCCCCGGCCGGCGCGGCCCCTGCCACGCGGCCGGCGCGCCTCGCCGCCTACCCGCTCGAGCTGTCCGTCGAGCTGATGCTCCCGCAGGCGTACTCGCTCCACGTCGAGCCGCTCGACCTCGACACCGACGAGCTCGACGCCTGGGAGACGGCGCGCGAGCGGCTTGCCGAGCGGCAGGGCGTCGTCCTCGAGGAGCGGACGCCCGACTGGTATTCGCTGCACCGGCTGCTCGGCTACGCCGACCCCGCGGGCCACGGCGAGATGGAGCTCGACTGCCAGCTCGCCTCGAACGGCCTCGACCTGCGCGAGGGCCAGGGCTACTTCGACCCCCGCCGCACCGAGCTCGAGCCCGGCGCGCGCGACTGGCGGCTGCTCCTGCAGCTGAGCTCGGACGACGCGCTCGGCCTGAGCTTCGGCGACGAGTTCGGCCGCGCGTACCTCTGGCTCCGCGAGGACGACCTCGAGACGGGCCGCTTCGACCGCGCCTGGCTCGTCTACCAGTAGCCCGTCGCCGCGCGGAGCGTGGCGCTGGCGGCTCCGCCCGTTCGAGCGCCGGAGCGGGCTGCCGGTCGTGCTCCTGCTCGAACCGCGGGCCCACTACGCGGAGCCGGGCGACCCCCCGAACGGGCTCGCAGCCGAGTGCGGGATCCTGCTCGGCCAGATCGAGAAGGCGATCCGCTCGATCGGCGAGCCCGGCCGCGTCCCTGCCCCCGACGCGGGAGGACGTCTGGCGAGCGGACGTCGCGGCCATCGTCGCCGCGCTCGGGTCCCACGCGTAGCGGAACCCTCGGCCGTTGGTCATCGCCTGGCGTGCGCCTGCTGCGATCCGTCGCGGTAGACGTCGGCCACGCTCGTACAGCGCGCCCGGCGGAAGGCGAGCCAGGCTCGCTCGCCCGCCGCGAAGCGCCTCCTTCCGGCGGCGTCGAGCCGCGCGAACGTGGTCTTCGCCAGGCGGTTGATCCGCGCGTCCGTCCGGAGGATCGCCTGTTCGTAACAGCCCTCGAAGCCGATCGTCGTCGAACGGGCGGCGAGGACGGAGGGGCAGGGAGCGGCGTGAAGCCTTCGCGGATCGCGGGCGGAGCCGGTGCACCTCAGGCCGGAGCCGAGCTCACGAGCCCCGTCACGGTGACGAGGACGATCGCCGTCCGGCGCACTAAGATCGGATCATGGCAATCAGGCCCGCGTTCGACGCCTTGCTCGGGCCCGGCGAGCGCGTCGAGGGACGCCCCTTCACGAGCCCGGCCGCGACCGAGGCCGACGCCGGGACCATGCGGGAGATGCTGACCCGCGTGCGGGCGGTGATCCTGGCGTGGGGCAGCGAGCCGCCGCCGAGCGGCTCGGTGCTCGAGCACGACCACGACGGCCACCGGCACTGGCTCGTCGTCCCCGAGCCCGCAGCTCTCGCCGGCGCGAGCGACGTCACCGCCGTCGGCTTCTTCGGGCAGCGGCGCGAGGGCCGCGACGACCGCGTCCTCTTCGACCTCGAGGCGCAGATCGTCGCGAGCTTCCCCGAGTACGCGCGGATGGGCCTCCTCAGCTACTACGACGTCGAGTTCGCCGGCGGGCGCTACGGCAACCTGATCCTGTTCGCGACGCCAGACGTGCCGCCCGCGTGGTACGAGAACGAGGCGCACGAGCGAGCCGTCCAGATCTCGCCGCTCCACTACACGTCGATCCGGCTCCACAAGGGGCACGTCGCCGGCCCGCTCGCGGGCGACGGCGACCTGACGATCGAGCGCACGAAGTACCTCGACTTCGGCGATCCCGCCTGGCGCGGGCTGCGACAGTTCGCCGAGGCGAACTAGCCAGCGAGCTTGCAGGCAGTCGACGTCCACCAGCACCTCTGGCCGGAGGCGCTCGTCCGGGCGCTCGAGGAGAGGGCCGGGCGGCCGCGGCTGCGCGGGTCGCGGCTCGAGCTCGTCGAGGAGGGCGACTTCGAGGTCGATCTGCGCTCCCACGACCTCGACCGGCGGCTCGCGCTCCTCGACCGGGACGGGATCGACGTCGCGGTCGTCTCGTGCCCGCCCACGCTCGGGCTCCCGCCGGACCTGCTCGACGCCTACCACGAGGGCGTCGTCGAGGCTGTTCGCGCCGCGGGCGGCAGGCTCGTCGCGCTCGCGACCGACGCCGTGATCGACAGCTTCGCCGGGACGTGCGTCGCGGCGACGACCCTTGCCCGCCTCGACCGGGCGACACCGCTGCTCGACGCGCTCTCGGCGGCGGGCGGCTTCCTGTTCGTGCACCCGGGCCCCGCGCCACCGCCGGCCGGCGCGCCCGCGTGGTGGCCGCCCGTTGTCGGCTATACCGCCCAGATGCAGGCGGCGTACTTCGCCTGGCTCGCGGGCGGCGCGACGCGCTGGCCCGGGCTCCGCGTCCTCTTCGCGATCCTCGGCGGCGGCGCGCCGTTCCAGCTCGAGCGGCTCGCGGCGCGCGGCGGGGGCGCGGCGCCGCGGGCGGAGAACGTCTACCTCGACACCGCCTCGTACGGCCGTGCCGCGCTGGCACTGTCGGCCGAGGCGCTCGGCCCGGCAGCGCTCGTCTACGGCAGCGACGCGCCGGTGATCGATCCGGGGCCGACGCTCGCCGCCGTGCGCGAGCTCGGCCTCGAGCAGGCGGCGTGCCGCGCGAACCCGGCGGCGCTCCTCGCATGACCGTCCCGCTGCTGATGGACGTGGACACCGGCGTCGACGACGCCGTCGCCCTCCTGTACGCCGTCGCCACCCCGCGGGCGGAGCTCGTCGCCGCCACGTGCTCGGCCGGGAACGTCCCCGCGCCGCAGGCCGCCGCGAACACGCGCGCCGTCCTCGACCTCGCCGGCGCAACCGACGTCGAGGTCGCCCAGGGCGCGCTCGCGCCGCTCGTCGAGCCGCTGCGGACCGCCGTCAGCCACGGCTCGACCGGACTCGGCTACGCCGACCTCGTCCCGGAGGGCCGGATCTCGGGCCGCTTCGCGGCGGACGTCATCGTCGAGAACGCGCGTGCGCGCCCCGGCGAGCTCCTGCTCGTCGTCACGGGGCCGCAGACGAACCTCGCGCTCGCGCTCCGCCGCGAGCCGGAGCTCCCGCGACTCCTGCGCCGGCTCGCGCTGATGGGAGGCTCGTTCGACCACCCGGGCAACTCGACGCCGACGGCCGAGTTCAACATCCTCGTCGATCCTGAGGCCGCCGCGATCGTCTTCGACGCGTTCTCCGCGCCGGGAGTGCCGCGGCCGCTCGTCTGCGGCCTGAACGTCACCGAGCGGGCGGAGCTCCGCCCGGAGCATGTACGCCGTGTCGCCGAGCTCGCCGGCAGCGAGCCGGCGGAGACGCTCGACCCGGCCGACGGCGCCGGCGCTCGCCCACGCGCCTCGAAGCCGCTCGTCCGCTTCCTCTCTGACGCGCTTCGCTTCAAGTTCGAGACGCTCCTCTCCTGGGGAGTCGGCTACCTCGGGCACATGCACGACCCGCTCGCGCTCGCCCTCGCACTCGACGCGTCGCTGGGCGAGACCCGGGCCGGCACCGTCGACGTCGAGCTCGCCGGGCGGCTGACGCGCGGGATGACGGTCGTCGACTGGGCGGGTCACTGGAAACGACCCGCGAACGCGGACGTCGCCGTCGAGATCGACTTCGGCCGCTTCACCGACGAGCTCGTGGGGGCGCTCGCGGGCCTCGCGCGGCGGACGGCTTGACGCCGGCCGGGCCGGGGGGGCCGCTCCCGATCCGCCGCCTCCTGCACGGCCCGCCCGCCCCGCCGGGTCGGATCCTGTACACCGGCGTCTGGTTCCGCGGCCACAACAACCCGCGCTACGCCGAGCTCCTGCCGCGGCTCGAGCGCCTCGACCGCTTCCTGCTCACGCTCGCCGAGCGCTCGCCGCTCCGGGGAGTCGAGTACCGCGCCTGGCGGGCGACTCGCCGGCTGACCGACCCGGTGATCCTCGGCGCGGGAGGGCGGCGCTACCGCTCGCTGCTGACGGCCGACAACGAGCAGATCGCGTACTGGCCGGGTCCGGTCGTCAGCGACATCGACGACCCGTGGCTGACCGACCGGGACGTGTCCCTGCTCGCCCGGCCGCAGGTCGCCGCGTACGTCGTGACAGCCGAGCGGACGGCACGGCGCTACGAGGAGCGCGGCGTGGAGCACCCCTGGTACGTGATCCCGCAGGGCGTTTCGCTCCGCGACGTGACTCCGGGGCTCGTCGCCGACATCGCCCGCCGGCACCGGCGCGACGAGGTCGTCGTCGGGTACATGGCCGCCTTCCTCCTGACGCGGACCGACCGCGGCGGCGACAACGACATGTACAGCGTCGAGCACCTGCTCGAGCTCTGGGAAGCGATCCGGGCGCGCGTGCCGAGGGCGCGGCTCTGGCTGCTCGGGGACGCGGGTCCCGGGCTGCGCACGCGCGTCGCCGGCCGCGACGACATCGTCCTCTTCGGCCGCGTCCCGAGGAGCGAGATCCTGGCGTACGCCGCGAACTTCGACGTCGCCCTGTACGCGCGCACCGAGGACCGCGGCGTGCAGGCGGCGAAGATCGCCGACTATCTCGGGGCCGGCGCGCCGATCGTCTCGTACGACTTCGAGGTCGTCGAGGAGCTGCGCGGGAGCGGGGCCGCGCTGCTGGCCGATTCGCCGCGTGACTTCGTCGACGCCGTCGCCAGGCTCGCCGAGGACGCCCCGCTCAGGGCCGGCCTCGCGGCCGCCTCACGCAGCCTGGGCGAGGCGCGGGACTGGGACGCGCTCGCCCGCCGCTACGCCGAGATCCTGGACGCGCACCTTCCGTAGGCCTTTACGGGCCCTTCCCTCGAACGAGGTACCCCCCTTGCGGCTTCCTCCCGGAACGACCGGGTGATCTTGCGTCCGGTGGCTGCCGGACCTCGGCTCGGCCGAGGTCTCGTCGAGTACACACGCTCGCGCAGTCGTTCCGCGAGTTGCCACGCGAAAGGGGGAAGGAGCAATGCAGGGCACTTCTTCGTGGAAGCGCCGAATCGGTGCGGTGACTGCTCTCGGCACCGCCGCGGCGCTGCTGGTCTGGGCCGCGGCGGGGACCGCATCGGCTCACCGGGCGCGGTACGCGGTCCTGCCGGGGACGATGCTGATCAGCGCCGACGCCTACGGGTCTCGCGCTGCCGTCGCCGGCACGGTCAAGTCCGGCGCGACCGCGCCCGTCGGGATCGGCGGCTGCACCATGAACGGGAAGGACTTGCCGATCCACTCGACGAACTCGGCCGGCTCGGTTGCCATCCCGCAGCTCGGCGCGGGCACCGCCGCCGTCGACGACGCCGCGGACGCGGTCGACGACGGCACCGCGCTGACCTCGACGGGCACGTCCGTCGTCGACGGCGTCTCGCTCCTCGGGGGCCTGATCAAGGCGGCCGAGATCAAGTCCGTCAGCTCGACGAGCTTCAGCGGAGGGTCGTTCACCATGAGCGCGGCCGGCTCGAGGCTCGGCCGGCTCAAGGTGGCCGGCGTCTCGATCGGCGGCGACGCCGCTCCGAACACGACGATCGCCCTCCCCGGCGTCGGCGACGTCGTCGTCAACGAGCAGGTCGAGGGGCACTCGAGCCTGACCGTGAACATGCTCCACGTCCACGTCACGCAGTCGAACGCCCTCGGCTACCCCATCGGCTCCGACCTGATCGTCGGGCACGCCTCGAGCGAGCTCAAGGAGCACGGGCCCGTCGTCGCGACGATCGGCGGCGGCGCGTTCGGCGCCCGCGTCAGCGGCTCGCTCGTGAGCCCCGCGGCCGTCAAGCTGGGCACCGGCCCGGTCGCGCCGGTCGGGCTCAGCTGCTTCGCGCCGAAGCACGCCCAGACGAACTTCTCCGGCGGCCTGAAGGTCCCCTCGGACGGCAGCGTGCTCGTGCTCGGCGCGATAAACACGAGCGCCGACGGCGACACGTCGTCGACCTCCGCCTCCGCCGAGACGACCGCAACCGTCGCCAACTCGAACCTGCTCCAGGGGCTCGTGAAGGCGAAGGGGATCAGCGCGCACGTCGGCGGCGTCGGAAACGGCGGTGCGCCGAGCTTCACGGACTCATCGACGTTCGGGACGCTGTCGGTCGCCGGTCATCCGGAGCTGGGCGCCGACGTCGGGCCGAACACGAGCGTGGAGGTGGCCGGCGTCGGCACGCTGTGGCTGCACCGCGTCATCCATCACTCCGACTCGCTCACCGTCCGGATGATCGAGTTGAAGGTCACCGTGGCCGGCAACCCGCTCGGCCTCGCCGTCGGCGCGGACGTCCAGGTCGGCGTGGCCGGCGTGTCGATCCACAACGTCTGAGCCAGGTGGGACGAGGGCCCGGCCTCCCTCCGGCCGGGCCCTCTGCCCGTCGGGGGCCGCGAACGGCGCGACCCTCGAACGAGCTACCTCTCCCGAATCTCCCTGCGGACCGTCAGGGGAATCTCGTCCCTCGGACGGGTGTCGCGGCCCTTCGGCCGGCCACGGCATGCGCTACACGGTTCCCTCGACCTGTGAGAGGGCGAAAGGAGAGGGCATGTACCGGCTTCCGGGAGCGCGGTGGGCGGCCGCCGCGTCGACAGTCGCCGCCGCGGTGGCGCTGTCCGTCTGCGCCGGCGGCGTCGGCCCGGCCGAGGCGGCCGCGGCGACGGTCGCGCCGGGGACGCTGCTGATCAGCGGCAACGCCTACGCGGCGCTCGCCACCGCCGGCCCGGCCGTGACGGCCGTCCCGTCGGCTCCGTGATCGTCGGCAGGTGCCTCACGAACGGGCGCGATCTCCCGGTCCAGCGCACGACCTCGTCGCCGGCGGCGTCGGTGCCGGGCCCCAGCAGCACGATCGGCGCGATCGACGCGTTCCTCGACGCCGAGGGCTCCTCGGGCACGGTCTCGCTCGTCGCGACCGCGCACGCGAGCGACGTCTCGCTGCTCGGCGGGCTCGTAACGGCGAGCGCCGTCACCGCGGTGAGCACCTCGAGCTTCGACGGCGCGGCCTTCACGACGACCGCGGCCGGCTCCGGCCTGGTCTCGCTCACCGTGGCCGGCCTCCCCGTGGCTCCGGGCGTTCCGGCCAATACGACGATCGGCCTCGCCGGCGTCGGCGAGGTGGTCGTCGACGAGCAGATCGCCCGCGGCTCGCGGCTGATCGTGAACATGCTCCACGTCCACGTGACGAGGTCGAGCCCGCTCGGCTATCCGGTCGGAGCCGAGCTCGTCGTCGGGCACGCCGGCGCGTGGCTCAAGCCGCAGCCGGCGCTCGTCGCGACCGTCGGCCGCCCCGCGGCCGGCGCGAACGTGGAGGCCAGCTCGTCAGCCCGGGCCCGCTCCCGCTCGACCTCGCCTCGGCCGGGCTCGTCACGCTCGAATGCGTCGGCGGCTCCCACTCGAGGACCGTCGCCGGCGCCGCGCCCACCGACGGCAGCGTGCTCTCGGCGACGGCGGTCCAGACGAGCGTGGCCGGGACGGTGGGCTCCACCTCGTCGGCGACGAGCACCGCCACGGTCCAGGACGCGAGCCTCGTCGGCGGACCCGCCCAGGCGACGGGCATCGTCGTGCAGGCCCACGGTGTCGCGAGCGGGACCGGCGACGCGTTCGACGAGAGCTCGTCCCCTCGGAAGCCTCGCCGTCTCGGGGCACCCCGAGCTCGGTCCCGGCGTCGCTCCGAACACGCGGGTCGCGCTCGCCGGCGTCGGGCGGCCCGGGTCGATCGCCGTCCGGACGATCGAGCTGATCGTGACCGTGCCCCGGGAACCCGCTCGGGCTCGCGGTCCGCACCGACCTCCAGGTCGGCGTCGCGACCGCGATGCTCGACGACGTCTGAGAGGCCGGGGAGCGGCAGGGCCGGCGGCCCTGGCACGCCCTTCCCTCAGAGCCGGCTCGCGTACTCGCGGTAGCGCTCGCTGATCGCGGGATCGGTGCCGAGGAACGCGTGCTTCGACATGTCCGCGCTGTAGCGGCTCGCGGGCGGCGTGCGGCCGAGCGCCTCGGCGAGGCTCCGGATGTGATGCGGACCGGCGCCACAGCAGACGCCCAGGTAGCGGACTCCGAGCTGGAGCGCCGTACGGCCGAACTCCCCGAGCTCGTCGCGCGTGCACGTGAACGGGTCGAGGCCCGTCGGAAACGGCCGTGCTTCGCGCTCCGGGTCGCGGAGCGTGCCGAACGTCGGCTCCCCGTCGCGCGTGCGATACGGGACCGGGAGCGCGGCGACGTGGCAGCTCACGGCCTCGCGGATCGGGCCGAGCAGCGGCAGCATCGTCCGCGGTCCACGGATGCAGTTCAGGCCGACGACGTCCGCGCCGGCGTCGGCGAGCCGCGCGCACGCCTCCTCCGGCCGCCAGCCCTCCATCGTCCGCGGCTCCCGGTGGATCGCGAGCGTGATCACCGCCGGCAGCCCGGCCTCGCGGATCACGTCGAGGGCGATCAGCGCCTCCTCGCCCCACGAGAAGGTCTCGCCGACGACGAAGTCGACGCCCGCTTCGGCCGCCCAGCCGACCTGCTCCTCGAGCATCGCGCGCACCGCCCGACGGGGCTCGTCCTCCGGGTGGAACGCGTTCGTGTTGGACACGTTCCCGGCGACGAGCGAGCCGCTCTCGTCCGCGACCTCGCGCGCCAGCTCCAGTGCGCGGCGGTTCAGCTCCTCGAGCAGGTGCTCCTTCCCGATCACGCGGAGCTTCTCGCGGTGAGCGTAGTAGGTGAGGGCCTCGACGACGTCCGAGCCCGCGTGGGCGAAGTCACGATGGAGCTGCGCCACGGCCTCCGGGTGCTCGAGCACCACTTCCGGGACGAACGCACCCGCCTGCAGGTAGCCGCGCCGCTCGAGCTCGAACAGGTAGCCCTCGGCGCAGATGACTGGCCCCTCCTCCAGGCGCTCCAGGAGTCCACGGCTGGCGCTCGACATGGGTGCGTCCTCCTCCGTTTGGGTTGCGTTCCGGTTCCGGGTCTGGGAGTCTAAGCAACTGTGCTTGCTGATACAGCAACTAGCCTTCGACGCGGGATCGCCGTCCTCCAGGCGCTGAACGGCGCCGAGGCGATCGAGGCCGGCGGGCTCGGCGTCCTGCGGCTCGCGGAGCTCGTCGGGCAGGACAAGAGCCTCGTCTCGCGGACGCTTAAGGTCCTCGCGGAGTACGGGCTCGTCGATCGTGACTCCCAGACGCTCGCCTACCGGCTCGGCTGGGGCGTCTTCGCGCTCGCGGCGCGCGCGGGCGACACGCGGCTGCTGGAAGCGGCGCAACCGGTGTTGCGGCGGCTCGTCGAGCGGCTCGGCGAGCGTGCGCACCTGTCGGTCCTCCGCGGGGCGGAGGTGCTGACGGTGCTGTCCGAATCGCCGCCGCGGGCGATCCAGGCAGCCGGCTGGGTCGGACGGACGGTCCCCGCGTACTGCACGTCCTCCGGGCGGGCGCTCCTCGTCGACCACGACCGCGACCGGCTGGGTGCGCTCCTCGGGCCGGGCCCGTTCGGGCGGTTCGGGCCGAGCACGCCAGGCACGCTCGACGAGGTCGCCGCGCGCGTCGAGGACGCCCGTGTGCGTGGCTACGCCGTCGCCGACGAGGAGCTCGAGGCGGGGCTCGTCGCCGTGGGGGCTCCGGTGCGCGACTTCCGCGGGCGAGTCGCCGCGGCGATCAACGTCTCGGGGCCGAAGTTCCGCTTCGGCGGCCAGCTCCACGCCGCGGGGGTGCTCGTCGCCGCGGCCGCCGGGGAGCTCTCGGCGCTGCTCGGCGCGCCCGGGCTCCCGGCGGAGGCGCTCACATGACCGCCGCGAGCGGCGCCGCCTTTTCCAGAGGCTGTGAACCGGCTATCGTTGGCGGCCTCATCGGTTCCCCGCCGAACAGCCGAGGGCACGTCCCGCCGCCACGCCGTGCTCCATTGAATTCGGCCGGGGCCGGTGATATATGGGCAACTCCGGTTGCCGCGAGCGCAACGAGTCTCACGCCGATGGCGGCGCTCTGCCCCACACAGGTCAGGAGGGTGAGTTGATGGACAGGGAGATGCGGAGGGAGTTCGAGCACTACCGACGCACGGGAGCCGGCCCCGTCGAGAACACGGTCATCGACGACCTGCTCGCCGGCGAGTGCGACCGCCGCGAGTTCATCCGGCGCGGCACGGTCTTCGGGCTGTCGGCGTCGGTCATCGGCGGCGCGCTGCTCGCCGCAGGCGAGGCCCCGCTCGCGTTCGCAAGGCCGACGCGCGCGCGGGTTGGCGGTCGGGTGCGGGCCGGGATCATCCCGCCGCCGACCGGCGCGATCGAGCCGCACCTGTTCGCCGACCAGGGCGGCCTCGAGGTCGGGAGCATCTGCGGCGAGCACCTCACGCGCGCGTCCGTGCACCTGACGATCAAGCCGGAGCTCGCGACGAAGTGGACGCCGAACCAGGACGCGTCGTCGTGGACCGTCGATCTGCGCCCGAACGTGAAGTTCCAGACCGGGCAGCCGATGACCGCCGACGACGTCGTCACGACCTACAAGCGGCTCGTCGACCCGAAGAGCGGCTCGCAGGCGCTCTCCGCGTTCAAGGGCGTGCTCTCGCCGGCGGGCGTCCGGAAGGTGAACAGCCTCCGGGTCGCCTTCCATCTCGACAACCCGACCGCGAGCTTCCCGTACCTGCTCAGCTCGACGACGTATCAGGCGATCGTCCTGCCAGCGAACTACCAGCTCGGCACCTTCACGAAGACGCCGCAGACGACGGGCGCCTTCATGCTCACGTCGTACACGCCCGGCGTCGGCGCGAAGTACGACCGCTACGACGGCTGGTGGGGCGGCCACGCGGCGCTCGACGGCGTCGACGTGACGTTCTACAGCGCGGCCGCCGCGGCGGACGCGGCGCTCCTCGGCGGCAACATCGACTTCATCGGCCAGATCCAGCTGGCGAGCGACCGCCCGCTGTTCGGGAACCCGAAGGTGCAGATCTTCTCGGGCCCGGGCGCGACGCACCGGCAGGTCCCGATGCGCGTCGACCTCGACAACCCGCTGAAGGACTGGCGGGTCCGGCAGGCGATCGCGCTGACGCTCGACCGGCCGGCGATCGTGAAGACGCTCTTCAAGCAGTACGCGGTGCCCGGGAACGACTCGCCGTTCGCGCCGGTCTACCCGTCGACGGCGCCGGTGCCGCAGCGGCACAAGGACATCCGCAAGGCGAAGGAGCTGATGTCCGCGGCCGGCTACGCGAAGGGCTTCAAGATCACGCTGACGACGGAGCAGACGGGCGAGATCCCGCAGCTCGCGCAGATCATCAAGCAGTCCGTCCGCGCGATCGGGATCGACATGAAGCTCGAGATCCTGACGGCGACGAAGTACTTCGCCGGCTCGCAGCTCGGGCCGCCGTCCGGCTGGGGGAACACGCCGTGGCTGAACGCGCCGATGAACATCACCGACTGGGGCCATCGTGCGGTGCCGAACGTCTACCTGACGTCGGCGCTCGAGACGAAAGGCGTCTGGAACGCGGCGCACTACTCGAACCCGAAGTTCGACGCGGCGGCGAAGTCGTACATCGGCGCGATCGCGCTCTCGGACCAGCGCCGCTACGCGAAGCAGATGGAGCAGATCCTGCTCCACGACACGCCGGTGATCTTCCCGTACTTCTACGCCTACCTGGCGGCGGGATCGACGAACCTCAAGGGCTACATCGCAGACCCGCAGGGGACGGTCTGGTTCAGCCACTCGTCGCTGGCCTGACGGACTCGGTCCGCCCGGCATTCCGGCCGCCGCGCACCAAGCGCGGCGGCCGGATACGGCAGATCGCGGTCGCACGCGGTTTTTCCAGCGCAGCCGGGCTTTGCTCGGCGGCGCCACGTCGCGCGAAGTCGCGTGTGACCGAAGGGAAGGGGGCTCGTGGGGGAAACGTCTGTTTCCCCCACGTCGAGGAGGGGGCTCGTGGGGGAAACGTCTGTTTCCCCCACGTCGAGGAGGGGGCTCGTGGGGGAAACGTCTGTTTCCCCCACGGGGCTGTGTCATAGGCAGATTCCTGCTCAAGCGCTTCGCCCTCGCGCTGATCACGCTCTGGCTGCTCAGCGTGCTCGTGTTCGCCGCCGCGCAGCTCCTGCCCGGGAACGTCGGCCGGAACATCCTCGGGCCGTTCGCGAGCGAGAACGACGTCAAGATCCTGAACCACCAGCTCGGCCTCGACCGGCCGGTTCTCACCCAGTACGGCGACTGGATCTGGAAGCTCCTGCAGGGGAACCTCGGCTCGTCGCTCGAGTACCAGGGGACGTCGGTCTCGAGCCTGCTCGGGCCGTCGCTCGTCAACTCGCTGAAGCTCGCCGCCGTCGCCTTCGTCCTCGTTGTGCCGTTCAGCATCTTCGGCGGCGTCGCCGCCGCCCTCCGGCGCGGCCGGCCGGCCGATCGGATCATCACGCTGACCGGCCTCTCGCTCACGGCCGTGCCGGAGTTCGTGTCCGCGATCCTCCTGATCCTCGTCCTCGGCCTCTGGCTCAAGCTGCTGCCGGTGACGGCGCAGTACCCATCCGGGGCGGGCTTCTTCACGCAGGTGCGCTACCTGCTCCTGCCCGGGCTCGCGCTCGTGATGGTGCTCTTCGGCTACATCGCCCGGATGGCGCGCACCGGCACGATCGAGGCTCTCGACTCCGACTACGTCCGGACCGCCTACCTGAAGGGCCTCGACACCTCGACGGTCGTGCGCCGCCACGTTCTGCGCAACTCGCTGCTGCCGACGATCGCGGTCGTCGCGACGCAGATGGGCTACCTGATCGGCGGGCTCGTCGTGATCGAGAAGCTCTTCAACTACAACGGCATCGGCCAGCGGATCCTCACCGCGGCGACGAACAAGGACTTCCCGATGCTCGAGAGCGGCGTCCTCGTCGTGGGGATCGTCTACCTCGTCGCGACGCTCGCCGCCGACGTCCTCTACTCGCTCCTGAACCCGCGAATCCGGTACGCGGCGGCCGAGTGAGCACGGTCAGCCTTCCGCTCCAGCCGTCGGAGGTCTCGGTCGCCCGGCGCGAGACCGTGCAGCTGCTCCTCCGCTCGCCGACGTTCGTGGTGGGCGTGGTCATCCTCGGGTTCTGGATCTTCTGCGCGTTCTTCGGCAGCCTCGTCGCGCCGCACGATGCGCTCGACCAGTCCTTCCCGCAGCTCGCCGGACCGGGCAAGTACCTGTTCGGAACCGACCAGCTCGGACGGGACGTCTTCTCGCGGGTGCTGGCGGGAGCGCGCGACATCATGGAGGTCGCGCCCGCGGCGACGCTCCTCGGCATCCTCGGCGGGACGACGATCGGCCTGGTGACCGGCTACTTCCGCGGGCTCGTCGACGACGCCGTCAGCCGGCTCGTCGACGCGATCCTCGCGCTGCCGCTGGTCGTGATCGCCGTCACCGTGCTCGTCGCGCTCGGGCCCTCGAAGCCGACGCTGATCCTCGTGATCGGCTTCGTCTTCACGCCGATCGTGTCACGCACCGTCCGCGCGGCCGTGCTCGCCGAGGGCAGCCTCGAGTACGTCCAGGCGGCGCGGCTCCGCGGCGAGAGCCCGCTGTACGTGATGTTCGCCGAGATCCTCCCGAACGTGATGCCGCCGATCGTCGTCGAGGCCACCGTGCGGCTCGGCTACGCGATCTTCGCGATCGCCGGGCTGACGTTCCTCGGCTTCGGCGTGCAGCCGCCGTCGCCCGACTGGGCCCTCCAGATCTCCGACAACTACACGCTGCTGAACTCGGGGACCTACTGGTGGACCGTGCTCTTCCCGGGGCTCGCGATCGCCTCCCTCGTCGTCGCCCTGAACCTCGTCGCGGACAGCATCTCGAAGGTGCTGGAGCGATGAGCGAGCACGCGCCCGCAATCGAGCTGACCGACCTCGACGTCGTCTACCGCGTCCGCGGCCGCGACCGACAGGTCCTGCGCGGCGTGTCGTTCTCGATCCGCCGCGGCGAGTCGTACGGCCTCGTCGGCGAGTCCGGCTGCGGCAAGTCGACGACGGCGCTCGCGGCTGTCCGCTACCTCCCGCGCAACGGCCGCGTCCGGTCGGGCTCGATCCGGGTCGCGGGCCGCGACGTCGTCGCGCTCTCGCGGAGCCAGCTCCGCCGCCTGCGCGCCGAGGAGGTCGCGATGGTCTACCAGGATCCGAGCAAGGCGCTGAACCCGTCGATCCGCGTCGGTCGCCAGGTGGAGGAGGTCTTCGTGGTGCGCGGCGTCTCGCGGAAGGAGGCGACCGTGCGCGCCGCCGAGGTGCTTCGGCACGTCCAGATCGCGGACGTCCGCTCGGTGCTCGGTCGCTACCCGCACCAGCTCTCGGGCGGGATGCAGCAGCGCGTCGTGATCGCGATGGCGCTCGCGAAGGACCCCGCCCTCCTGATCCTCGACGAGCCGACGACCGGGCTCGACGCGACCGTCGAGGCGGAGGTGCTCGACCTGATCGCCCGGCTGCAGGCCGAGCTCCAGACGTCGGTGCTGTTCATCAGCCACAACCTGGGCGTGATCGGGAAGATGTGCGAGCGCGTCGGCGTCCTCTACGCGGGCCGGCTCGTCGAGGAGGGGCCGGTCGACGTCGTCCTGCGCGACCCGCGGCACCCGTACACGGTCGGTCTCCTGCGCTGCATCCCGCGCGGCGGCGTCCGCAAGGACCACGGCCGGCTCGACACGATCCCCGGCTTCCTGCCGTCGCTCGGCGAGGAGCTGCCGGGCTGCGTCTTCGCCGAGCGCTGCGCCCTCGCGCGGGACGTCTGCCACACGGAGGAGCCGCCCCTCCACCCGCTCGGGGAGCGGCACTCGAGCCGGTGCCACTTCCACGACGAGGCGGCGCAGCTGCCGCGCCAGACTCCCGCCGACCTCGAGCAGGCGCTCCGCGTCGACCGGTCCGGCACGCCGCTCGTCAGGGTCGAGGAGCTCGCGAAGGTGTTCCACCAGCACGGCCACGAGGTGCACGCGCTCGACGGCGTCTCGGCATCGATCTGGGCGGGCGAGACGCTCGGGCTCGTCGGCGAGTCCGGGAGTGGGAAGACGACGTTCGCGCGGACGCTCCTCGGCCTCGTGGCGCCGACCGCGGGCACGGTCGAGGTCGACGGACGCGTCGTCCCGGCGCGGCTCGGGCAACGCTCGCAGGCGGACATCCGCGCGCTCCAGATCGTCTTCCAGAACCCCGACTCGGCGCTGAACCGGCGGCACACCGTCCGCCGGATCCTGCGCCGGGCGTTGAAGAAGCTCGCCGGCCTGGTGGGGCCGGCCGCGGAGGCGAGGCTCCGGTTGCTCGTCCACGCGGTCCGGCTCGCGGAGCGGTACCTGACCGTCCGGCCGAACCAGCTCTCGGGCGGCCTGAAGCAGCGTGTGGCAATCGCGCGTGCGTTCGCCGGGGAGCCGAGGCTCGTGCTGTGCGACGAGCCGACGTCCGCCCTGGACGTGTCCGTGCAGGCCGCGATCCTGAACCTGCTCGTCGAGCTCCAGGCCGAGCGGCAGGTCGCGTACCTCTTCATCTCGCACGACCTCGGCGTCGTCCGCTACATCTCGGACCGGATCGCCGTGCTCTACCTCGGCCGGCTGCTCGAGCTCGGCCCGGCGGAGGTCGTCTTCGAAGGGCCGCACCACCCCTACACGGAGGCGCTGCTCTCGGCGGTGCCGACGATCGACGGCGGCGGCCGCGAACGGATCCGGCTCGCCGGCGAGATCCCGAGCGCGGCCGACCCGCCGAGCGGCTGCGTCTTCCACACGCGCTGTCACCGGAAGGTCGGCGAGATCTGCGAGCGCGAGCAACCGCCGCTCGTCGAGGTCGAGCACGGCCATCTCATGCGCTGCCACATCCCGATCTCGGAGCTGCGCGAGCTGCAGGGCAAGGGCGCGGCGGTTCCCGTATGAAGATCCGCGCCGCCGTGCTGGAGCGGACGGGCGGGCCGCTCACGATCGGCGAGCTCGAGCTCGAGCCGCCGGGGCCGGGGGAGGTGCTCGTCCGCCTGCACGCGAGCGGCGTCTGCCACTCCGACCAGAACGCGATCGACGGGACGGCGCCGACGCGCTGTCCGGCGGTGCTCGGCCACGAGGGCGCCGGCGTCGTCGAGGCGATCGGGGCGAGCGTAGCGCGCGTCGCCGTCGGCGACCACGTGGCCCTGTCGTGGGCTCCGTCCTGCGGGACGTGCGCGGAGTGCCTGCGCGAGCTGCCGCAGCTCTGCTCGACGGCGTGGCCGGCGATGGGGGAGGGCGGGCTCCTCGACGGCACGTCGCGGCTTTCCCGCGACGGCGAGACGATCTACCACTACTCGTTCATCTCGTCCTTCGCGGAGGCGACGGTGCTGCCGGAGCGGTCGTGCGTGCCGATCCCGCGCGACGTCCCGTTCGACGTCGCCGGCCTCGTCGGCTGCGCGATCACGACCGGCGTCGGCTCCGTCTGGCGGACGGCCGGCGTACGGCCCGGCGACCGCGTCGCCGTCGTCGGCTGCGGCGGCGTCGGGCTGAGCGCGGTGCTCGCCGCGGCCGCGGTCGGGGCGGGCGAGCTCGTCGCCGTCGACGTGAGCGAGGGGCGGCTGGCGGCGGCGCGTGAGCTCGGAGCGACCGCGTGCGTCACGTGGGCCGGCTCGGCGGAGGAGACGGCGGCGGCGGTGGTCGAGGCGTCGGGCGGCGGCGTGGACTACGCGATCGAGGCGACGGGCCGGACGGACGCGATGCTCTGCGCGTTCCTGTCGACGCGGGCGCGCGGCGCGGCCGTGCTGATCGGCATCCCGCGCGAGGACGCGGTCCTGCCGCTGCCGGCGCTCTCGATTCCGCGGATGGAGCGGCGCGTCCTCGGCTCCATCTACGGGTCGTCGAGGCCGGAGCGCGACTTCGCGCTCACGCTCGACCTCTACCGCCGCGGGCGGCTCCCGCTCGACAAGCTCGTTTCGCACCGGCTCCCGCTGGACGAGCTCGAGCGCGGCTTCGAGCTGATGCGGTCGGGCGAGGCGTTGCGGGTCGTCCTCGACCTCCAGCCGTCGGAATGAGCCAAGGCCGGACGGCCGGGTGGTCTCCGGCACCGGCCACGTCTCGCCCGGCCACGCCCAGCCGGCGGCGGCCCGCGTCTGCTTCGGGCGGGTCCGGGGGCCAGGCCCCGCGACATGTCCGGAACGGTCGAGAGTCGGCTCGGCGAGCGGCTTCGCGTCCGCGTGCGCCGTCACAGCTTTGTGTCGAAAGCGAGCGCCGGGGCCAGGCCCCGGCGCTCGCTTTCGACACGGCCGGACCGGCGGGCGCTGCCGCGGACGGGCCATGGCTATCCGAGACGCGGCAGGAGGATAGGCTCGCGTCATGAACGTCGACGAGCTCGACGGGCGGATCGGCGAGGGCTGGGGCGGCCTCGGGCCGAACGGGAGCCACGTCAACGTCGTGCTCGCGCGGCGCGGGAGCCCCACGGCTGCCGCCGCGATCTCGATGCTCGCGCTCCCGTCGCCCGGGCACACGCCGGTGCTCGTCTGCGTCGGCCCCGAGCAGCGCCTCTACGAGCCCGTCTGGCCGCCGACCCTGATGATGAACAAGGCGACCGCGACCGACGAGCGCCACCAGACGATCACCTGGGGCGCCGCCCAGCTCGGGATCGGCCAGGGTGTGCTGGACGCCGTCGCCGAGGGTCTGCTCGAGGCGAGCGGCGACCTGCTCGTCCTCGTCGCCGTCTGGGTCGACCCGCGGGCGAGCGACGAGACCGCCGTCCGGCTCGCGAACCGCGAGGCGACGCTGAAGGCGATCCGCGTCTGCGTCGAGGGGCGCGACCCCGACGCCGCAGCGCGTCTCGTCCGCGAACGCGATTCGCTCCGCAACCCGTTCTACTCGGGCGACTGACGAGGAGCCTTGAACCGCAACGGCCCGATCACCACCGACTACATCGTGATCGGCGCCCGCACGCTCGTCGAGCAGGCATTCGAACGCGGCTGGGCGAGCTGCGCCGAGGCGTACGGGCTGGAGTTCGAGGTCGAGCGGATGCGCGCAGCGGCGCGGATCGAGGGCGAGGCCGTCGAGTACCTCCTCCGCCGCCCGGATGCGGAGCTCGGGGCAGAAGGCTCGGGCCAGTGAAGATCACGGCCGTCGAGGCCCGGCGGTACTCGTTCCCGTTCGACCCGCCGTTCGAGGCGGCGTGGGACCCGGTGCCGCGCGCGAAGCAGGAGGCGACGCTCGCGATCGTCCGCACGGACGAGGGCATCACCGGCTACGCGAGCGGCGACCACCTGCCCGACCGCGCGCTCCTCGAGCACCTCCTCGTCGGCCTCGACCCGCTTCGAACGGAGATCGTCCGCGAGCAGTGCGAGAGCGTGGACCTGCACGGCGGGCGCCCCTGGATCGCCGAGGTCGCCGTCTGGGACGTCGTCGGGCGTGCGCTCGGCCAGCCGTGCTGGAAGCTGCTCGGGGGTCGCTCCGAGCGGCTCCTCGCCTACGCGTCGACGGGCGAGCGGATCCCGCGCGAGGCGCGCGTCGAGCGCTGCATCGCGCTCGCCGACGCCGGCGTCAAGGCAGTCAAGCTCCGGTTCGGCGCCGCGTCGTGGCGCGACGACGTCGAGACGCTCGCGGCGGTGCGCGATGCGGCCGGCGCGCGGCTGGAGATTCTCGTCGACGCGAACCAGGGCTGGCGGATGCCGGGCGACCTGACGCCGCGCTGGGACGTCGCGACCGCGACCCAGTGCGCCCGCGAGCTCGAGCCTCTCGGCGTCTACTGGCTCGAGGAACCGTTGCCGACGAGCGACCTCGACGGCTACGCGGCCCTCCGCGGTCTCACGAGCCTGCGGATCGCCGCCGGCGAGTTCGTCCGAAGCGAGCAAGAGGCGCGCGACATCGTCCTCCGCGGCCAGGTCGACGTCGTCCAGCCCGACGTCGTCCTCGTCGGCGGGATCGGCGGCTGCCGGCGGATCGCTGCGCTGGCCGCGGTGTGCGGCCGCACGTGGTCCCCCCACACGTGGTCGAACGGGTTCGGCCTCGTCGCGAACCTCCACCTCGCGCTCGCGCTGTCCACCTGCCCGTTCGTCGAGGTGCCCCACGACCCGCCCGCGTGGTCGCCCCGGCGGCGCGACTGGCTCCTTCCCGAGCCGGTCACGATCGCCGCCGACGGGACGATCGCGCCCCCGCCGGGCCCGGGCCTCGGCGCCGAGCCTAACCTCGAGGCGCTCGAGCGCTTCCGGATCGGATGAGGATCCGGGCCGCCGTTCTCCACGAGCCGGGCCGGCTCGCGATCGAGGACGTCGACCTCGACCCGCCGCGCGCCGGCGAGGTGCTCGTCCGGGTCGTCGCGGCCGGAGTCTGCCGCTCCGATCTGCACTTCGTCGACGGCGTGCTCGGCGACCGGCGCTGGCCGATGGTGCTCGGCCACGAGGGCGCGGGCGTCGTCGAGGCGGTCGGCGACGGCGTCGAGCACGTCGTGTCGGGCGACCGGGTCGTGTTCTGCTTCGTTCCCTCCTGCGGCGCCTGCGCGCAGTGCCGCGCGGGCCGGTCGAACCTGTGCGCGCCCGCCGCCGAGCGCAGCTTCGCGGGGGTGCTGATGGACGGGACGTCGCGGCTCCGGCTGACGGACGGGACGGTGCTCCAGCACGGCCTGATGACGGCGTGCTTCGCCGAGCGGACGGTCGTGATGGCCGCCGGAGCCGTGCCCATTTCGGACACCCTGCCGCTCTGGCAGGCGGCGCTTCTCGGCTGCGGCGTCGTCACCGGGATCGGCGCAGTCCGCAATGCGGCGCGCGTTCGGATTGGCGAGAGCGTCTGCGTCGTCGGCTGCGGCGGCGTCGGCCTCCACGTCGTCGCCGGTGCGCGCCTCGCCGGCGCGGGGCGGATCGTCGCCGTCGACCGCGACCCCTTGAAGCTCGAGCTCGCGCTCCGGCGCGGCGCGACCGACGCCGTCGACGCTTCTGCCGGCGCGAGGGCCGTCCGCAAGCTGACGGGCGGCGGCGTCGACCACGCGTTCGAGGTCGTCGGGCGGCCGGAGACGATCCGCTTCGCCTGGGACGTCCTGCGGCCGGGCGCGACGGCGATCGTGGTCGGAGTCGCGCCGCGCGGCGTCGAGGTCTCGCTTCCCGCGCTCGAGTTCCTCTCCGAGAAGACGATCAGGGGCTGCTACTACGGCTCCGCCGACGTCGCCGCCGAGCTGCCCGCGATCGCGCGGCTCGTCGCCGGCGGCCGTCTCGAGCTGGCCGAGGTCGTTTCGCATTTCGCCGAGCTCGACGGGATCGGCGAGGCGTTCGACCGGCTGCGCGCGGGGGAGGGCGCGAGGACGATCGTCGTGCTCGACCCCGAGCTGGCCGGAGCGCCCGTGGGCTGACCGACGCGGCCCGTGCGGTCCGCGTTGTGGACGAATCGGCCCGGAATTGACACACGAACGGGCCGGCTGCAGCGGTATCGTCGAGCCCAGCGGGCGGTGGGTTTCACCCCCCACCCTGGGTGGGGGGCTGTGCGGTTGTGGGGCCTGCGCGGCCGGCTCGCCGTGCGCCGTCGTTCGCGAGCTGAGCCCGCCGCGGCACCGGTAGTGTCCTGAGACGTGACGTCGGTCCCCCGCTTGCTCTACGTCGCGGCGCTCGGGAGCGGGTTCAGCTACTCGAACCTCGCGCTCGCGCTGCCGCTCTACGCGCTCGCGACCGGGCGCTCGGCGACCTTCGCGGCGCAGCTGCTCGCGATCCAGACGTGCTCGATCGCGCTCGGGTCGCTCGCGGCCGGGCCGCTGCTCGCGCGGGCGGGCGCCTGGCGTGCGCTCGCGGTCGGACTGGGGCTGATGGCGTGCGGCCAGGCGACGCTGTTCGTCTCGCCGGCCTTGGCGACGCTCGTCGCGGGCGCGGCGGTGCACGGAACCGGCGTCGGCCTCTTCTGGGTCGGGACGCAGACCTTGCTCGCCGGTCGTTCGGGGCGAAGCGGCTCGGAGCGCGCGTTCGTCAACCAGTACGCGTTGTACGTCGTCGGCACTGCTTCCGGCGCGGCTGTGACCGGCGCGGCCGCCTCGCTCCTGCGGCTCGCGGGCCTCGGCCGCGCGGACAGCATCCGCGCGACGTTCGCGCTCGCCCTCGCGGCCGCCGCCCTCTGCGCCGTCCGCTGCCGGCGGGTCCGTGCGGCGCGAAGCGCCGGACCGGCGCGGGTCCCGTCGCCCGCCCGCGGGCTCACCGTCCAGCTACCGGACCTGCTGCTCGTGGCGGGCATCGCGTTCGTCCTGCCGCTCGTCCCGATCGTCCTGAAGACGACATTCGGGTTCTCGCCGTTCGAGACCGGAGTCGTCGTCGGTGCCATCGCCGCCGCCAAGGTCGCCGGCAGCTACGTGGCCGGCTGGCTCGCCGCGTCGGCGGGAGTTCGCCGCGCGATCTTCGGGATGCTGCTGGTCGCGGCGCCGCTCGCGTTCGTGCTCGCCGAGGTGCACTCGGCGCTGCTCTTCGTCGCGCTCGTCGTGACGACGGCGCTCCTGATGACCGGCGTCTGGCCCGTGCTCGTCGACGCGGCGCACGCGCGGATCGCGCCGGACGAGCGCCGCGACCTGGCGGTCGCCTGGAACGTCCGGGAATACCTCGCGATCGCGGCCGCGACCGCGTCGGCCGGCTGGCTCTTCTCGGCCTTCGCAGGCCCGGCGATCCTGCTCCTCTGCTCCGGTGCGCTGCTCGCCGCGTCGGCCCTGGCGTCGGCAGCCGTCCTGCGCCGGCCCGTCCACGCGCTCGCATGAGGGCGGTCGTCTTCACCGGATCCGGCGGCCGCGAGGCGATGCGGGTCGAGGAGCGCTCCGACCCGCGCCCGGGCTCCGACGAGCTCCTCGTCGAGACGCGCTTCGCGGGCATCAACACTGCCGACCTCGCCCAGCGAGCGGGCCACTACCCGGCACCGCCGGGCGCGCCGGCCGACGTCCCGGGGCTCGAGGTCGCCGGCACCGTCCTCGAGTGCGGCCCGGCGGTGCTGCGCTGGAAGCCGGGCGACAGGGTGTTCGGGCTCGTCGGCGGCGGCGGGCTCGCCGACCGCGTCGTCGTCCACGAACGCCATGTCTGCGCCGTTCCGGAGCGGCTCCCGGACGAGGAGGCCGCCGCCGCACCGGAGATCTTCATCACCGCGCACGACGCGATCTCGACGCAGGGCCGTCTGCGTCCGGGCGAGACGCTGCTCGTGAACGGCGCGAACGGCGGCGTCGGCACCGCGGCGGTCCAGATCGGGGTCGCCTGGGGCGCCCGCGTGCTCGCGAGCGCGCGCTCGGAGGACTCCCGTCGTCGGCTCGGGGAGCTCGGCTGCGAGCCCGTCGCGCCGGAGGAGGCGGTCGAGCGGGCGCGCGCGCACGGCGGCGCGGACGTCGTGCTCGAGCTCGTGGGCGCACCGAACCTCCCGCTCGACCTCGACGCGCTCGCGCTGCGCGGCCGCGTCGTCGTGGTCGGCACGGGGGCGGGCGCCGACGCACAGCTGTCGCTCCGCGCGCTGATGGGCAAGCGAGCCCGCGTGATCGGCACCGTGCTCCGCGCGCGGCCGCTCGAGGAGAAGGCCGCCGCCGTCCGCGCGTTCGAACGCGAGGTCGTCCCGTTCCTCGCCGACGGACGGATGCGGGCGATCGTCGACCGAGTCTTCCCGCTCGAGCAGGCGGCGGAGGCGTTCGACCACATGGCCTCGTCGGGCAAGTTCGGCAAGGTGCTGCTCGCCTGCTGATGGCGAAGGTCGCGTTCCTCGCGCACTGCCTCCTGAACCAGAACGCGAAGGTCGAGGGCGGCGCGAAGACGCCGGCGATGTGGCGGCCGGTCGTCGACCTGCTCCGCGAGCGCGGCTACACGCTACGCCAGCTCCCTTGCCCCGAGGTCGCGTTCGGCGGCGCCCGCCGGTTCTGGGGCGTCCGCGAGCAGTTCGACACGCCGCTCTATCGCCGCCATTGCCGCCGGCTCGCGAAGCTCGTCGCGGCGGTGATGGAGCCGCACCTGCGCGCCGGCGACGACGTCGTCCTGATCGGCATCGACTCGAGCCCGACGATGGGGATCTCGTTCACGCCGTCGGCGCCGCACTGGGCCGGCAAGCCGGATGTCGGCGAGGACGACTCCGTGCTCGTCCCGGGCGAGGGGATCCTCGTCGAGGAGCTCGAGGCCGAGCTGGCCGAGCGCGGGCTCCCGCTGCCGAAGCGGACCGGCATCCGGCACTGGTTCGCGGACTACGACCCGGACGAGGAACGCCGCCGGCTCGAGTCCGTCCTCGCGTGACGCTCGGCTCCGACCCGCGTGGCCGTCGCGTGGCAGTCGTCGCCGACTCGCTCCTCGAAGGCCTCCTGGACCGGCTCGACGAGGAGGGCTACGGGGTCATCCAGCTGCCGCCCGCCGGGCTCGACGACGAGACGACGGCGCTCTGGCTCGAGCAGGTCGCGGAGCACGTCGCCGAGTTCCGCCGGAACGGCTACGAGGTCGTCCTCGCGGACGGAGGGGTCCACGCCGCCGCGCTCGAACGGGCCCTGGCCGGGCTCGGCGTCGGCGACCTGCCGCCGCTCGACGACCGGCGCTGACCTCGGCGGCCGCGGCGCGAACCCGTCGCGGCGTCAGTAGGCCATCCAGCCGCCGTCGACGAGCAGGTTCACGCCGGAGACGTAGCCGGAGTCGGAGCTCGCCAGGAAGAGGGCCGCACCCGCGACGTCGGCCGGTCGGCCGAGCCGCCAGAACGGCGTCCGCGCGTGGGAGTACGCGAGCGCGTCGGGATCCTGCTGCTCGGGCGAGCCGGTGAGGATCTTTCCCGGCGCGACCGCGTTCACGAGCACCTGGCGGGGCCCGTAGTCGACGGCGATCTGACGCGTGAGGTTGACGACGCCTCCCTTGCTCGCCGCGTAGGCGACGTGGCCCGGCGGGCCGATCATCCCGTGCTGCGAGGAGATGTTGACGACGCGGCCGCGCACGTCGTCGACCGGCTCCTGCTCGACCATCTGCGCCACCGCGCGCTTGCAGCAGAGGAAGACGCCGCGGAGGTTCACGGCCATGATCGCGTCCCAGTCCTCCTCGGTCGTCTCGAGCAGCGGTTTCGAATGGCGGCCGGCGATGCCGGCGTTGTTGACCATGACGTCGATGCGCCCGTGGCGCTCGACGGCCTCCGTGACGAGGCGGTCGACGTCGTCCCAGCGGGACACGTCCGCCTCGACGAAGGGGACGTCGAGCAGCTCGTGCGTTGGCTCGCCGCCCTCGCGCGGGTCGCGCCGGACGTCGGAGACGACGACGGTCGCGCCCTCCTCGGCGAAGCGGAGCGCGATCGCGCGGCCGAGCCCTGAGGCGGAGCCGGTGACGATCGCGACCCGGCCGGCGAGGCGGTCGCCCATGGCGGAACCCTAGACTCGGGCGGTGACGACCCGGGATCTCGTCGGGTACGGGCCGCGGCCGCCGCGGGTCGAGTGGCCCGGCGGCGCCGGGGTCGTCGTCAACCTCGTGCTCGTCTACGAGGAAGGATCGGAGTACTCGGTGCTCGAGGGCGACGACCGGAACGACGGGTGGGGGGAGTACGCGGCGCCCGGCGTCGAGCCGCCGCTCCGCGACCTCGGGACGGAGACGCACTACGACTTCGGCAGCCGGGCCGGCGTCTGGCGGCTGGCTCGGATCTTCGACGAGGCCGGCGTGCCGGTCACCGTGTCCGCGACGGCGGTCGCGCTCGAGCGGAACCCGGCCGTCGCGGCCTGGGTGCGGGAGCGCGGCCATGACCTCCTCGGCCACGGCTGGCGCTGGGTCGAGCCGTGGACGCTGTCGCGCGAGGAGGAGCGCCGGCAGCTCGGGCTCGCGATCGAGACGTTCGAGCGCGTGCTCGGCGAACGACCGCTCGGCTGGAACTCGCGCTCGGCGCCGAGCGAGCACACGCGCGAGCTGCTCCTCGAGGAGGGTGGCTTCCTGTACGACTCCGACGCGTCCGCGGACGACATCCCGTACTACGTGGACGCGGCCGGACGGCCGTTCCTCGTCGTCCCGTACTCGAAGACGCACAACGACGCGCGCTACCTCGTCTCGCCCGGCTTCGCGAGCCCGCGCGACTTCCTCGAGACGCTGACGCTGGGGCTGGACGAGCTCGTGCGAGAGGCCGACGAGCGGCGGACGATGATGACGGTCGCAGTGCACGCGCGCTGGTCCGGGCAGCCGGCCCGGGCGGCGGTCCTGCGCCTGTTCCTCGAGCACGCGCTCGCCCAACCGGCCGTGCGGTTCGTCCGGCGGCTCGACGTCGCGCGCTGGTGGCTCGCGCACTATCCGGCCGGGTAGGGTGCGCGGGTGCGCGTCGCAGTCGTCGGAGCCGGCTGGATCGGGCGTGAGCACGTCGTCACCTGGCCGCGGCTCGGCGCCGACGTCGTCGCCGTCTGCGACGTCGAGCTGCGGGCGGCCGAGGTGGCGGCGCAGTCGGTCGGTGCCACGGCGTACGAATCGCTCGACGAGCTGCTCGACCGGGAGCAGCTCGACGCGGTCGTCGTCTGTGTCCCTCCGCTCGCGCACCGAGATGCGGCGCTGGCCGTGCTCGAGCGCAGGCTCGCGCTCTATCTCGAGAAGCCGATCGCGAGGACGGCGAAGGACGCGGCCGCGATCGTCTCCGCCGCAGCCGGGCGTGTCTGTGCGATCGGGTACCAGTGGCACGCGCTCGACCTGCTCGACGACGTGCGGCAGGAGCTCGACGGGCAGCGAGTGGGCCTCCTGGCCGGCCGGAGCATCGGCCCCACGCAGTCGCGGCCGTGGTTCCTCGATCGTGCCCAGGGCGGCGGCAACCTGCTCGAGCGGGCGAGCCACCACGTCGACCTCCAGCGGGCGATCGCGGGCGAGGTGGTCGCGGCGCAGGCGGCGGCGGGCGGCGTGTTGCTGGGGCAGGCCGAGGGCGAACCCGGTGACATCGAGGATGCGGCGGTGCTGACGTTGCGGTTCGCGGACGGCGGTGTCGGGTCGATCACGATCGGGTGGACGCGCGCCGGCACGCCCGGGATCTACGCGCTCGACGTGGTCGCGGAGGAGGCGACGCTCTCGCTCGCGCTCGATCCGGACTTCAGGCTCGGCGGCGTCTCTCGCGGTCGTCAGGTGCAGGCGACGGCGCTCCAGCATCCGTTCGAGCGCTCGATCGCGCGCTTCCTCGACGCGGCGCGCGCGGGCGACCCCTCGCTGGTCGCGTGCACGCCGGCGGACGCGGCGAGAACGCTCGCCGTCGCCGTCGCGTGCGAGCGCGCGCTCGCGACGGGCGAGCTCGTCCAGATCGGCTGACGCGGCGGCCCGGCATCCGAGCCCCCACCCCCACCCTGGGTGGGGAGAGAAACCCGCCGCCCTCTGGAGGCGACGATACCGGTGAAACCGTTACGCGTCTGTGTCAACTCTGTGCCGATTCGGTGTCGGCGCCGGACGGAGGCGCGGCCCGGCCCGCAGCCCGAGCTACGCGACGGCGCCGGAGGCGACGAGCTCGCGCACCGGCTCGAGGTCCTGCGGGATCGCGTCGTCTTCGCCGCAGAACGGGACGAGCTCGCGAACCCGCTCGTACGCGCGGCGCGTCGCCGTGCCGAGCCGCGGCCGGCCGCGGAGATCCACGGCCTGCGCCGCCAGGACGAGTCCGATCGCGACGATCCGCTCGCCCAGTCCGACCATCTCCGCGAGCCGTCGCGCTGCGAGCGGCGCCAGCGTGATCCGGTCCTCGATCCCCTCCGGATGCGTCGTGCTCACGACCTCGAACGAGACGGGCTGCGCCAGCAGCCGCGCCTCCGCGGCGAACGCCTGCAGCGGCACGCCGAACTCCGAGAGCGAATCCTCCGCAAGCCCCGGCCGCACGCCGAGCCCTTCCGGAAGCCCGGTCAGCGGCGCCTGCAGCAGCTTCAGCCCTCGCTCCGCGGCACTCGTCAGCGCCGGCGCCAGCCCGATCCGCATGTAGTCGAGCGCCGCCGCGAACGGGAGCACGTCGAAGTTCGCCACGGAGACGACCCGTCCCTCGGGTACGACGACGAGGGGGTTGCCCTGCGCGCCGTTCAGCTCGAGCCGAGCCAGCTCGGACACGTGCGCGAACGCGCCGCGCGCGGCCGCGTGCACCTGCGGCAGGCAGCGGAAGGTCAGCGGATCCTGGAGGTTCCGCGCCGCGCCGTCTGCCCAGAGGTAGCTGCCGTCGAGACAGGCGCGAAGCCGCCCGAGCGACTCGACCAGGGCCGGATGCGGCCGCGCCTCCGCGACCGCGGGGTGCAGCGTCGTCAGGTTTCCGCCGAACGCCTCGAGGTCGAGCGCTCCCGCCACGTCGAGCGCGTCGAGGAGCCGTCCGCAGTCCGCGACCGCGAGCGCACCGAGTCCCGTCGCGAAGCCGTTGCTGTTCAGGAGCGCGAGCGCCTCCCCCGGCGCCAGCTCGAAGTCCCCGACGATCCCGTGCGCGAGATCGGCCGTCGCCGGCAGGTCTGCCTGGCCGACGGACCCGAGCATCCGCACGTGAGGTGTGGCACCGTCGTTCAGCGCGTCGACCACGAGGCCGGCGAGCTCCGGCCGTGCACCGACCGCGCCGGTTGCGAGCCCGTTCGCCAGGCGCAGCATCATCGACCGCACGACGTCCTCCGGCGCCGCCGGGCCCTGCCCGACGCGGTGGTTCGGGATCAGCATCCGGTTGAAGCGCGGGAGATCCTCCGGCGCGACACGCGCCCGCTTCCGGACGCCGACGCCGGTCGTGAGTCCGTAGACGACGTCCCCGCGGGCAACGGCGGCCTCGACCACCGCCCGCGAGACACGCATCCGCTGGCTCGCGTCCGCGGACAGCTCGACGCGCTCGCGCCCGCGCGCGACCCGCACGACCTCCTCGAGCGTGAGGTCGCTGCCCGTCAGGACGACCGCCACCGCGAGCGATCCTGACAGAGCGCGCTTGCCTCGGCCACCGGCTTCGGGCATCGTCTGATCCGGTCGCGATGGGGGAGCAGCCGGCGGGCCTGGTTGGCCGGGACGAGGAGTGGAGGCGCCTCGTCCGTTCGCTCGACGCCGAACGGCCGGCCGCCGTCCTGATCGAGGGCGAGGCCGGGATCGGGAAGACCACGCTGTGGCGGTCGGGGGTCGTCGAGGCCGGGCGCCGCGGCTGGCGGACGCTCGCCTTCTGCCCGGGCGAGGCCGAGCGCTCGCTGACGCTCGCCGGGCTGTCGGGGTTGCTCGCGGACTCCGTCCTGGAGGAGATCCTGCCGGCGCTGCCCGAGCCGCGCCGCCGGGCGCTCGACGCGGCGCTCCTGCGCGCCGACGGCGAGGCTTCGCCGAACGCGGCGACCGTAGGCCTCGCAGTCCAGTCCGTCGTCGCGGAGCTGTCGCGGTCGGCCCCGCTGCTCCTCGCCGTCGACGACCTGCAGTGGCTGGACGAGCCGACCGTCCAGGTGCTCGAGTTCGCGCTGCGACGCCTCGACGGCGCCGACGTCCTCCTCCTCGCCGCGCGGCGCGTCGGCGACGACGTCGCCGCCAGGCCGTCGCTCGAGCGCGCCTTTCCCGAGGCCCGTCGCGAGCGGCTGTCCGTGGGCCCGCTGACGGCCGGCGCGATCGGTCGTCTCGTCCATCAGCGGCTCGGGCTCGCGCTGCCGCGGCCGCTCGCCGTCCGCATCCGGCAGGAGACCTCGGGCAACCCGTTCCTCGCGCTCGAGACCGCCCGTGCCCTCCGCGGCCGGTTCCCCGCGCCGGGCCAGCCGCTGCCCGTCCCGCCCGACTCGGCGGCGCTCCTGCGCCGGCGGATCGAGCGGCTGACGCCCGACGGAAAGGCCGCTCTCGCGGCCGTCTCCGCGCTCGCCCGGCCGGGAATCGTGATGCTCTCGCGCGCGTACGGCGACGAGCCGGCCGAGCGCGGCGTCGCGGAGCTCGTCACGGCCGATCTCGTGCGCGTCGACGGCGAGGAGCTGCGGGCCAGCCATCCGCTCGTCGCGTCCGCTGCGTACGGAAGCCTGCTTCCCGCGGCGCGCCGGAGGCTCCACCGGCGCCTCGCCGGAGTCGTCGACGACGTCGAGGAACGGGCCCGCCATCTCGCGCTCGCGGCGGACGGGCCGTCGCCGGACGTCGCCGCGGCGCTCGACGAGGCGGCGGCGCTCGCCCGGCGTCGCGGGCAGCTCGACGCCGCCGCCGAGCTCGCGGAGCTGGCGGTGCAGCGAACCCCGCCCGGCGACCCGGCGGCGCTCGCCCGCCGGAGCCTGGCGCTCGCCCGGGCCCGCCTCGGCGCCGGGTCACCGGCCACGGCGCGAGTCCCGGCGGCGCGCGCCGTCGAGCTGCTGCCGCCGGGACCGCGCCGCGTCGACGCGCTGATCCTCCTCGGCAAGATCGACGCGTCGTACCTCGGCGACGTGCCCGCCGGGAAGCGGTCGTTCGCGGAGGCGCTCGACGAGGCGACGGGCGACCCGTTCGCGCTCGCGCGCGCTCACGCGTCCGTGGCCGGGTGGGACGAGGACGTGGGGGACTCGTGGGAGGTGCGGGCGGCGCACTGGCACGCCGCGGCGGAGCTGATTGCCGGGCGGGAGGACGAGGATCCCGAGGCGGCCGCGTCGGTGCTGCTCGGCCTCGTCAACGTCCGGTTGCGCGAGGGGCACGGGCTCGACCGGGCGCTCCTCGAGCGCGCGCTTGCGATGGAGCCGAAGCTCCGCTGCCCGGTCCTCGAGCTTCCGTCGGTCCAGGGAGCCGGGTACCTCGGCCGCGCCGGGCTGCACGCCGCGTCGAGGCGCGCGATCGAGGACAGCCTGGCACTCGCGGAGCGGGTCGGCGACTGGGCCGTGCGGCCGATCCTCCTCCGCTTCCTCGGTCTCCTGGCCTGGTGGACCGGCGACCTCGACGAGGCATGGGTGCGGATCCGCGAGGCGCGCGAGGCCGCCGACGAGGTGGGAGTGGACGCCGGTCAGATCCTCGCGGCGGGAGGCCTCGTGCTCGCCGCCCGAGGCGAGCTCGCGGAGGCGCGCACGTGGTGCGACCTCGCACTCGCGAAGGCGAGGGAGCTCGGACACGAGTCCTGGGAGGGCCTTGCCCTGGCGGCCTCCGGGTTCCTCCTCCTGACGGGCGGCGACGCCGCCGCCGCGGCCGAGGCGCTCGCGGCCGGCCGGACGTTCGAGTCGAGGACGCAGAACCGCGAGGCCGGCTGGGACCGCTTCCGGGGTCATCTGATCGAGGCGCTGGCGTCGTCCGGACGGCTCGACGAGGCGGAGCGCGAAACCTCGGAGCTCGAGGCGGACGCGGCGCAGAGCGGCCATCCCTGGTCGCTCGTCGTCGCCGCGCGGTGCCGCGGGTTGCTCGATGCGGCCTCCGGACGGCTCGAAGAGGCGCTCGCCGGATTCGCCCGCTCGCTCGAGGCCGACCCGCAGGGCGAGCTGGCTTTCGAGCGCGCACGGACGCTGCTCGCGAAGGGCCAGACCCTGCTACGGGCGAACCGCCGCCGCGCGGCGCGCGAGACGCTCGACGATGCCCGCGAGCTCTTCGAGCGCTGCGGCAGCCCGCCGTGGGCGGCGAAGGCCGCGGCGGAGCTCGGACGGATCGGCGGCCGGGCCGGCGACCGCGACGCGCTGACCGCCATGGAGCGTCGCGTGGCGGAGCTCGTCAGCGGCGGCCGGTCGAACCGCGAGACGGCGCAGGAGCTCTTCGTCTCCGTGAGGACGGTCGAGAGCCACCTTTCGTCGGCGTACCGGAAGCTCGGCGTGCGCTCCCGCACGGCGCTCGCGGCCGTCCTCCGGGAGGAGGAGCCAAACCTCCGTGGTTCCACGGAGGCCACCCCCGAGGTTCGGTCGTAGCCTCCGGCGCCGATGCACCGTGTTCTCCTCGCCGGCCTCCTGGTTCTCGTCGTCGCCGCGAGCGCGACCGCCGGCCCTCCCGGCCGGTGGACGCAGATCACGAGGCAGACGAACGGCGCGAAGCCGAACCTCGGGCTCGCGCGCGGCAAGGACGGGACGCTGCACGTGCTCTGGGCCGGCCCGGGCCGGGCGCCGTACACCGCGATCCTCGACACGCCCATCTCGGCGAGCGGCGCCGTCGGCAAGCCGCAGACGGTGATCTCGGGTTGGGACAGCGTCCACGCGCCTGCCGCCGTCATGACCCCCGACAGCGCGATCCACGCGGTCGTGAGCGGCCAGAAGGTCGCCTCGCAGGACCCGAATTCGGGCCTGAACGACATCGTCGGGCCCGGCTCCTGGAAGGTGCCGGCGCAGGCGTTCGGGAGCGCGTCGATCAGCGAGGCGTCGAACGCGGACCCCCAGACGGCGATCCTCCGGGACGGCCGCCTCGCGACCGTCTGGACGAGCGGCCTCTCGTTCCTCTTCGAGGCCGGAACCGACCCGGCAGCCGAGCCGCAGCGGCTCGATCCGCTCGGGTCGAACGCCGTCATCGCGGTCGACCGGGCGACCGGTGCCGCCGTCGTGGCCTACAAGAACGTCAAGGACGGGAGCCAGTACTTCCGCCGCGTGCTGCCGAGCCTCGGCCCGCCGCAGCCGATCCCGCAGACGTCGAGGATCGAGACCGTCCAGATCGCGGCCCGCGCCGGCGGCGGGGTCTACACGGCCTACACGCCGGACTTCGCGAAGGTGTGGCTCGTCCGCTTCGGCGGCAAGGCGCGCGCCGTCCCGGTGCCGAAGGGGGCACAGGTGGGGACGGCCGGCGTCGCCGCCGGGCCGGACGGGCGGCTCTGGGTCTACTACGGGAACGGCCAGACGACCTGGGTCACGCGGACGAGCAGGAGCACGGCCGGCTGGGAGCCCGTGCAGGCCGTCGCGAACCCGCCGGGGATCGCGCAGTACTTCCGGATCGAGGGCGAGGGCTCGGCCGGCCCGCTCGACCTGTTCGTCGACCTCACGATCGACGGCCAGACGAAGGACGGCTCGTACCACACGCAGGTCTGGCCGGCCCTGTCGCTGGCCGTGGAGAAGAAGGCCCTCAAGGGGCGCGTGCAGTTGACGGTGCGCGCCCTCGACGCGGGCGACCCGGTCGCGGGCGCGAAGATCGCCGGCCTTCCGGGCGGCGCGAGGACGACGGACGCGAAGGGCGCGGTCGTCGTCACCGTCCCGGCCTCGAAGAAGGGCACCCTGACGCTGACGGCCTCGAAGCCGGGGTACGTCGCGGCCAGGGGCGCCGCGTCCCCGTGACGCTGTTCCTGGTCGAGCGCTTCCTGCCGTCGATGAGCGCCGCCGAGGTCTCGGCCGCCTCGGCACGGCTCGCGGCCGGCGAGGGCGTCCGGCACCTCTGGACGGTGCTCGTGGCCGCCGAGGAGACGTGCCTGTCGCTCTTCGAGGGCGCCGACGCGAGGGCGGTCGAGGCGGCGAACCGGCGTGCGGGCTTCCCGTTCGACCGGGTCGTCGAGGCGACGGCTATCGAGCCGGCGTGAGGTGCTAGCGTCTTGCGCACTTCGACACGAGGGGGAGGCGGCGATGTCGAGAGGAACCTTCCGCCGGGCGGCCGCCGCGGTCGCCGTCGCGGTCGCCGTCGTGCTCGGCGGCGGCACGGCTCGCGCCGGCACGGTCTTCACCGTCAAGAACACGAACGACGGGGGCTCGGGCTCGCTGCGGCGGGCGATCAACGACGCGAACCAGACGGCCGGGAAGGACACGATCGCCTTCGCCATCCAGGGCTCCGGCGTCCACGTCATCCAGCCGGCCTCGCCGTTGCCGCCGCTCATGGACCCCGTCCTCATAGACGCGACGACACAGCCCGGCTACGCAGGCAAGCCGCTCGTCGCGTTGATCGGGCAGAGCCAGCAGGACATCGGGCTTGAGGTCGGCGCCGGTGACACCGTCGTCCGGGGCCTCGACCTCGGCGGCTTCCTCGCCGCGATCGCGCTCGAGAGCGCCGGGAACATCGTCGAGGGCAACGTCATCGGAGCCGACGCGAACGGCGTCGACCCGCAGCCGAACGTCGTCGGCGTCGCCGTCCTCGGGAACGGCAACCGGATCGGGGGCACCGTCGCCGCCGACCGCAACGTGATCTCGGGCAACACCTACGGCGTCGAGATCCCCCTGGGCGCGAACCAGACGCTCGTCGAGGGCAACTACATCGGCACCGACGCGACCGGGAAAGTCGCGCTCGCGAACCAGTTCGGAGTCGCCGTCCTCGGCGCGCAGAGCTCGGGCAACCAGATCGGCGCGCGCGGGGGCGGCGGCAACGTCATCTCCGGGAACGACTCCGGGATCTGGATCGCGCCGTGCGAGCCCGTGAACGGGTTCAACGCCGGCGCCTGCAAGGACACGTTCCACGGCCCGACCGGGACGCAGGTGAACGCGAACCTGATCGGCGTCGACGCCACCGGCGCGAACGCGCTCGGCAACGCCGGCGGTGGGTTCTTCGGCGGCTACGGCGTCTTCGTCCACCTGGCGCCGAAGACGTCGATCGGCGGCGTGCGCGCCGCCAGCGGCAACGTCATCGCGGCGAGCTCGCTCCAGGGCGTCTACATCCAGGGCTCGAAGCAGGCACTCGTCGCCGCCAACATGATCGGGACGAACGCCGCGGGCACCGCAGCGCTCGGGAACGGGCTCGACGGCGTCCGGATCTGCTGCAACTCGCCGAACTCGCTCGTGGGCGAATTCGACACGCCGACGTCGATCCGGGGCGCGCCGAACGTGATCTCCGGCAACGGCCTGAACGGCGTGGTCGTGCAGGACTCGAACCGCGCCGCGGTCCTCCAGAACAGGATCGGGACGAATGCGGCCGGAACGGCGGCGATCCCGAACGCGGCGAACGGCGTGGCGGTCATCGCCGACTCCGACCCGGCACAGGGGAACACGATCGGCGACGTGGGTCAGGGCAACCTCATCTCCGGGAACGCCGGCGCCGGCGTCTACCTCGACGGGAGCATCAACCGCGACAACGGCGGGCCCGGCGCGACGAACAACGTCGTCCTCGGCAACACGATCGGGCTGACGCAGGCGCACGACGCCGCGCTCCCGAACCAGGTGGGGATCTCGACGTTCTTCGGCGACGACAACGTGATCGGCCAGTGCACGGCGGGCGGCGCGAACCTCGTCGGCGAGAGCGCCCTCGACGGCATCTCGATCGCGGCGAGCGTCAGGAACAGCCTCTCGTGCAACTCGATCGCGTTCAACGGCCGGGACGCCGTGCGCATCGACGGCTTCGAGAACGTCGTGAAGCAGAACGTCATCACCGGCAACCCCGGAGCGGGTGTGGACGTCCGGAACGGCCTCTGGAACGTCGTCGAGCAGAACTCGATCTCGGCGAACGGCGGCCTCGGAATCGACCTCGCCGGCGACGGCGTGACCCCGAACGACAAGAAGGACGTCGACTCGGGCCCGGGAGGCCTGCAGAACTTCCCCGTCATCACGGCGGCGACGCGGCAGGGAAACCAGGTGCAGATCTCGTGGAAGCTGAGCAGCACGCCGAACGAGAGCTTCGACATCGACTTCTACGCGAGCACCGCCTGCGACGGAAGCGGCTACGGCGAGGGGTACAGCTGGATCGGCCAGGAGCTCGGGTTCACGACCGACGCCGCCGGCGACGTCTCCGGCACGACGACGTTCACGTCGCCGGCGCCGTACAGCAAGCTCACGGCGACCGCGACGAACCACGAAGGGCAGGCGCCGGGCACCGGAGACACCTCCGAGTTCTCGAAGTGCGTGACCGCGAGCTGAGTGCGGGCTAACCGGCGATCAGCCGCGCCTCGATCGCGAGGAAGGCGCCGTCCGCGAGCGCGTGCACCTGGTCGTCGTCGAGCAGCTGCACGGGGTGCGGGACGAGCACCGCGCGGTAGTCCGGCATGCCGAGGACGCGCGCCTGCTCCAGCGCCTCGTCGACGAACGGCTCGGTGCCGACGAGCACCGTCGGCAGCCCGCGCCGCTCGAGGCGCACCGCGTCGTGCGTACCGCACGACACGCACGACCCTCAGTCGGCGAGCCCCTCGACGACGAGATCGCCGCGGAGCGCGATCTCCTCGATCACCTCGGGCGCGGCCGGACGGGAGAACGTCTCCTTCGAGATCCGGAACGTCTCCGCGCCGCGTGCCCGCAGCCGCTCCTCGACGCGGTCGAGGAACGGCGCGCCGCGGTTCTTCGTGATGTCGAGGAGCGCCACTGTGCGGCCGGCGAGCGACTCGGGCCGCGGCGCGAGCGGCGTCGCCTCGAGGACGGCCTCGTCGAACGGGCTCACGTACTCCATCGAACCTCCTTCGTGATCGGGCGGGTGCCCATCCCGTCGCACGGGCCGAGGACGGCCGAGAACCGTCCGGCCTCGCCGCCGGCGACGAGGAGCAGGATCCGCTCGGGGTCGGTCCACTTGTGGATCGGCGCGTCGTCGGCGCTCGAGCGGACGAGCGGGGTCGCCTCGCCGCGCTTCAGCTCGCCGGCCGGCCGCGTCGCAGACTCGAAGATCGCCTCCCGCAGGCGCGCCTTCGACCAGCCGGCCGAGGCGAACATCGCGGCGTGCTCCGGGCAGACGACGAAGAGCGAGTAGTCGTCCATCGGCCACCAGAACGGGCTCCACTGTGCCCCGGCCGCGTGCGCGAGCACGCGCGCGAGCGCCTCCGGCGTCCTCGAGCGGTGATCCGACACGGACAGGGGCGCGTCGGCGGCGAGCACGGTCACGGTCGACGCGTCGCGGTCGAAGCCCCGCTCGACGTGAAACGACTCCCACGGGCTGCGCTCCTCGTCCTCCGCGATGCAGAGGCCGAGCTTCAGCGGGCTCCCGAGCGTCGAGCGGTCGAGCCGGCCGGGGAGCGCGCCGCCGGTCAGCGTCAGCACGAGCCGAAGGGCGCGGCCGATCGTCATGTTCGCCCGCGTGCCCGGCCCGAGAGCGCCCATGCCCGAGTTCAGCGCGAGGCGCTCGCGCGCCGGCCCGCTGACGATCACGGCGACGCCGGCCGGCTGTGTCGTCACCGCGACGCCGTGCGCGTTGAAGACCGGCTCGAGCGCCGCCTCGACGGACGCGACCACGACCGGGAAGTACTCCGGACGGCAGCCGGCGAGGACGGCGCAGGCGGCCACGCGCCCGAGCGTCGCCTCGCCCTGGCTCGGCGGGACCGGGCCGAGCGAGCGCGCCGGGTCGCGGCCGCCGAGCATCGCGTCGACGCGCTCGCGCGTCGGCGGGATCACCGGAAGCCCGTCCGTGAACCCGCGCTCGAACATGTCCTCGAGCTCGTCGAGCCCGCCCTCCGCGGGCGGCTCGACGGTTCGCGAGCCGCAGCCGGGCTTCGTCGCCGGCCCGCGGTCCGGCAGCGAGACGCCGAGCAGCCGCTCGTACGCCGCGCGGTCCCAGCCGACGACGGTCTCCGTCGCGACTCCGCCCCCGTCGACGACGACCGCGGTCGGCACCGCCTCGACCGCGTGCGCCCGCGAGAGCTCGTACGGCGGCTCCTGCGAGAGCACGGCCGAGCGGATGCCGGTGCGCCGGGCGAGGCGGGCCGCCTCCTCCGGCGGCTCCTCGGCGACGATCACCGCGCGGGTCGGCGCGCCCTCGGCTGCTGCGAGATGCCGGAGCGCGAGCGCCGAGGTCGGGCAGTCCGAGTGGACGAAGACGAGCAGCGTCGGGCCGCCGGCGAGCACCGACTCGAGGCGGACGCGGCCGCCCCCGACCTCGACGAGCTCGAAGCCGACCGCGGCCGTCAGTGGACGATCAGCACGTCGCAGTGCGCACGCCGCGCGACGCCGGCGCTGACGCTGCCGCCGAGCAGGCGCTCGAGGACGTTCGGCTCGCGCGTCCCGACGACGATCAGGTCGGCTCCGCGCTGCTCCGCGAGCTCGACGATCGTCTCGGCGGGCTCCCCGACCGCCGCCTGGTAGTCGGCCTTGACGCCGCGGCCCTCGAGGTACTCGCGGGCGTGGTTCAGCTCCTCGGCGTGCTCCTCCGGCGTGTCGGTAGGGTCGATCGCGCCCGTGCTGCGCCCGACGGACAGGAGCACCGGCGCGACGCTCGTCACGATCACCTGCGCCCCGAACGCTCCGGCCAGGTCTGCGGCCCGTCCGAGCGCTCGCTTTGCCGGCTCCGTCTCGTCGTAGCCGACGACGATCGTCTTCATCGCTCGCCTCCTTGGGGGTTAGCTCCAAGGATATGGGGAGTGGGAGACCGGGTGCAGGTCGCCCGTGGCGAAGCGCTCGAACCGGAACGGATAGAGGAGGCTCGAATGCTCGCCGAGGAGCACCTTCGCGACCTCGCGGCCGACCCCGATCATCTTGTACCCGTGGTTCGAGTCGAGGATCGCGTAGACGTTCGGCCTCAGGTGGTCGAAGACCGGGAAGTTGTCCGCCGTGAAGGCGCCGACGCCGCCCGAGCGGGCGTTCTTGTACAGCTTCCGGCACCCCTCGAAGCGGCTCATGGCGTGCGACAGCGCGGCGCACCACATGTCCGCGAAGGACGGGTCGACGTTCGTCGTCTGCGGGTACGGGTCGAGCTCCACGTCGCCGTCGACGACGAGCGGCGAGGCCCCGCCCTGCACGCCGTGGCGGTCCCGCTTGTAGTAGATCCCCCAGAGCTCGTCGGTGACGAGGTCGCCGTCGTCGGTGTGGAGCGGCGCGTCCGTGTCGAGGTGGATGACGGGCGGCGCCGAGCCGTCGGCGGTGGCGAACGTCAGCGGGTCGACCGAGATCTCGCCCTCCTGGAGGTTCCAGTACGTCCACATCGGCCGGTCGCGGACGACGTCCCCGTCCGGCGTGCGGATGTCGATCGTGTCCGGGAGGCCGAGCATCGACCAGAACTGCCGCGCCCACGGGCCGGGCGCGATCACGAGCTGCTCGCCGACCTCGATCCTGCCCTCGCTCGTCTCGACTGCCCTGACGGCGTCGTCGGCGCCCGTCTCGAGCCCGAGCACCTCGACGCCCGACAGGATCGAGACGCCCTCGGACTCGCACTTCCCGACGAGGCCCAGGACGGAGTCCATGTTGAAGGCGAAGCCGCCCTGGTGTTCGTGAAGGCAGATCGTCACGCCCTTCGCGCGCCAGTCCGGGAAGAGCCCCTTCATGTGCGCGTCGACCCCGGCCTCGCCCTCGATCAGCTCCGAGCGGTAGCCGATCCGCTGGTGGCGCTCGAAGACGGCGGCCAGGTCCTCCTCCTGGACGGTCGGGCCGAGCGCGATGTAGCCGACGGGGTTGTAGTGGTACGCCGCCGGGTCGGACTCCCACACCTCGACGCAGGCCTGCATCAGCTCGCTCATCGCCGGTTGGAAGTAGTTGTTCCGGACGACGCCGCACGCGATCCCTGAGGCCCCGGCGCCGGGCTGCGCCTTCTCGAGGACGACGACGTCCGCGCCGGAGCCGAGCCCGCGCGTGCGGAGCTCCTTCGCGAGGTGGTAGGCGGTCGAGAGGCCGTGCATGCCGGCGCCGACGACGACGTAGCGGGAGCGGGCGGGAAGCGTCATGTGTATTGCCTCCTGGGCAACAGCGTGTCAGTATGGGCAGCGACCGTACCATGCCGGGCTCTCTGACGCCAACCTCGCGCCGCGTCGCCGCCGTCGAGCGAGCGGCGGCGGCGTTGTTTGCCCTCGCCGAGGCGGGCGAGCTCGGGACGAACGAGCTCGCGCGCCGGCTGGGGACGAACGCGAGCACGGCGTCGAGGCTGCTGGCGACCCTGGCGGCGTCGGATCTCGTCGAGACCACGCCCGGCGGCCGCTACCGGCTGGGCCTCGGGGCGCTGCGGCTTGGCCTCGCGGTGCGGCTCGACCTCCGCGGCGCCGCGCAGCGCGACCTCCTTCTTCTCGGCCAGGCCACGGGCGAGACGGTGACGCTCTCGGCGCCCGGCCATCCGGACGCGTTCACGGTCTCGTTCCTGCAGAGCTCGTCGTCGGTCCAGAGCGTCGCGCAGGTCGGCCGGCCGAGCATCGCGCACGCGACGGCGGTCGGGAAGGTGCTGCTCGCGTTCGGCGACCGCCCGTCGCCCGAGCCGCCGCTCGAGCGCTTCACCTCGAAGACGATCGTCGACCCGGACGCGCTCGCGGCGGAGGTCGCGCGCGTGCGCGAGCAGGGCTACGGCGAGGCGCTCGGCGAACGCGAGCCCGACCTGAACGCGATCGCGGCGCCGGTGTTCGGAGCCGGCCGGCAGCTCGTCGCGATCCTCGGCGTGCAAGGCCCGGCGTCCCGGTTCGACCCGGGCGCGATGCAGGCGGCGGTGCCGGTGCTCCTGGAGCGGGCGGCCGGGCTGTCGGCCGTGCTCGGCGGCCGGTGAGTTTCGTGGTTCCTTCCGTGGCGACGACGGCAGGGAGGCGGCGGGTCCAGTTCGCCTCGCCCGTCCGCCGGGAACGCTCGTCAGGTCTCCCACTAGGTTCCCGCCAGGAGCTCGCCGGCGCGGGCGAGGCCCGTACACTGGGCGAGCAGTTCCGGGAGCGACCATGTGGCGCGCTCGGGCGGGCGGAGCCAGCGGCAGAGATCGATGAATCCGAGAACATCCTCGTCGACCAGTGGCCGCTCTTCGTACTCACCGAAACGATCCGTCCCGTAGAGGACGCGGAACTCGTTCCTCAGGGTCTCGAGGAACGGCGGTGTCGCGCCAACCACCGCATGCTTGTCGAACGAGAAGACGATGCCCCACTTTCCGCTCGGCGAGAACATCGCGTTCTCCATCAAGTTGACGCGATTCGTGAACTCGTCGTAAGCGCGGTGGTCCTCAAACGTCCTGCGCCAAGCGCGGGTGTCGGCGTCTAGCGTGAGCAGTTCGATGTAGAAGCCACGATCCCCGACCGTGGCTGCCGCATCCGCAACCGCTGCGAACTGGCTTTCCGTGACCGGCGAGTCCCAGGCGGGATAGATCAAAGTCCGAGAAGGCACTGAGTCGGAGAACGTCGCGCGGTACGGTCTGGCGGAACACGAAACACCGCCGCGCGAGAGGTGCTCGCGACCTGCTCGAACTCATCCGGGCCCAGCGGCTCGATCAAGAGGCGCCCGCGCCCGGAAGCGCAGCATCCCTACCCCGTCGCACTACGCCGCCGCGACCGGCGAGTGCGCGCCGGCGGCGGCGTCGACGAACCGCTCGAAGATCCGGAGGAAGCGCGGGTCGACGCGCCACTCCTCCTGCTGCTCCCACTGGACCGCGAGGACGTAGGCGTCGCCGTCGAGCTCGGCCGCCTCGACGACGCCGTCCGGCGCGCGGGCCGTGACCCGCAGCTCGGGCGCGACCCGGTCGAGCGCCTGGTGGTGGTGGCTGTCGACCTCCGCCTCCGTCGTGCCGAGCGCGTCGTGGAGCAGCGACCCGGGCTCGATCGAGATCGGGTGGCGCGGGTGCGGCGGGACCTCTTCCTCGCCCTCGAGCGACGCGCGCTGCACCTCGCGCCACAGCGTCCAGCCGGGATCGCTCGGGTGCGCGCGCCACGACTCGACGAGGCTCAGGTCCTGTGCGAGCGTGCCGCCGAGCGCGACGTTCAGCAGCTGGATCCCGCGACACATGCCGAGGATCGGGAGCCCGCGGTCGAGCGCCCGCTCGACGAGCTCGAGCTCGAACGCGTCGCGGTGCGGGTCCGTGGCCGTGAGCTTCTCGCTCGGCTCCTGCCCATAGAGGGCCGGGTCGATGTCGCGGCCGCCGCCGAGCAGGATCCCGTCGCAGGCGTCGAGCACGTCCTCGAGCTGCGCCCCCGAGAGCCGCGGCAGAGTCAGCGGCAGACCGCCAGCCGCCGCGACCGGCCGCTGGAAGCCGACGCCGGCGTAGTTCGCGAAGTCGAGCAGGCCGACCGAGAGGCCGATGACGGGCTTCGTCCGCAAGCCTCTACGAGCCTACTACGGCAGCCTCCATGTAACGCTGATCACGACCTCCGCGACGGGCCCGGAGACGTAGCAGTCCTTCTGCGTCGGGCAGATGTAGGCGCTGACGGAGTCGCTCCTCTGGGTGTGCGGCGCCGCGTCCGCCGACAGGGAGAGCGAGTGGTCCGCGGGCCCGAGGTGCTGCGTCAGGTAGTAGAGCCACAGCGAGTACGGCTCCGGGAGCGTGCCGTTCAGCGTGGCCGCCGCCGGGACCGGGCTCGCCGTCTGCGGCTTCGTGTCGCGGTCGCCGAAGGTCTGGACGGTCTGGAAGCTCTGGTTGAGCTTGATCAGCGCCGTCGCGCCGTCGACCCGCAGGGTCAGCTCGGTCGGCCCGCGCTTGTCGCCCTGCGTCCAGACGACCTCGACGTCGTTGGAGGTGGCGCGGATGCGCTTCCCCGCGTCGACGAGGTTCGCGTGGAAGGTCCAGTGCACGGGCTCGGGCGAGCTCACGCCCCATTCGCACGGGTTCCCGGCGCACGCGTGGGTGCGGCTCTTCGGCGTGTGGTTGAGGCTCCTGCCGAGGATCTCGATGTGCCAGCCCGCCGGAAGCCTGCTCGCCCGGGCCGTCAGGCGGGCCGCCTTGCCGACGTTCAACCCGGCCTTCACGGAGACCTTCGCGGGTCCCTGCTCCTGGAACGCGCTGACCCGGAGCGTGAGCCGGATCGGCTCCGCGCGCCCGCCGAGCGTCGCCGCCGCGGCCGTCGCGGCGAGCGCGAGCGTCACGATCCCGACGGGGATGAGACCCCTGAGCCGCCCGCCCATCGCTTCATCTTTCAGGCGCCGGGCGAGCCTGTCAACGGCAGCGCACCTTGTAGAGTCGCGCGAACGACGCGAGGAGGCCGATGACAGCGCCGACGGACGAGTTCGTCGCGGAGTGGCGGAACGCCGCGTACAACTGCTTCAGCTCCGGCCACAAGTTCTGCCGCGAGGTCTGCCCGGTCACGCAGGTGACCCGCGACGAGGCCCACACGCCGACCGCGTTTCACACGAACGTCGTCGCGATGGAGCAGGGCCACCTCGGGGTCGAGGACGTCGCGCGCGACTACGTCCACTGCACGATGTGCGGCGCCTGCGAGCTCCGCTGCCCGAACACGCTCTTCACCGGCGACTTCTATCGCTTCCGCACGCGGACGGTCGACCTCGTCCAGGCGATGCGCGCGCTCGCGGTCGAGAGCGGCATCCAGCAGCCGGGCTGGCAGCGCTGGAACGAGGCGACCGACCGTGCGAAGAGCGAGCCCGTCCTCGGGTTCGACGAGGAGCCGTCGCAGGCGCGCGTACGCGATTGGGCCGACGGGCTCGACCTGCCGGTCGGCGGCGAGACGATCCTCTTCTGCGACTGCGAGGCCGCGTTCCACCGGACGTCGGTCCCGCGAGCGGTCGCGCTCGTCCTGCAGCGAGCCGGCGTCGAGTTCGGCCTGATGCGCGAGCAGTGGTGCTGCGGCGGGCCGGCCTACGAGATGGGCTACGAGGAGATCGGACGGCGGTTCGCGGAGCACAACGTCGCAGACTGGCGCGCGGCCGGCGCGAAGCGGATCCTCTGCCTCGATCCGCACGACTACCTGACCTTCGTCGACGTCTACCCGAAGCTCTTCGGCGACGAGTTCGACTTCGAGATCGTCCTCGTCGTCGACCTCGTCGCCGAGCTGATCCGGGAAGGTCGGCTCGAGCTGACGGCGCCGGTCGAGCGGACGGTGACCTACCACGACGCGTGCCGGCTGAACAAACGGCTCGGCGTCCACCGTTCGCCCCGCGAGGTGCTGCGCGCGATCCCCGGGCTGACGTTCAAGGACGTCGACCACGTGACGCAGTGGTCGTACTGCTCCGGCGGCGGCGGCGGGCTCCCGATCGAGCGGCCGGACCTGACCGCCGAGATCTCGCGGCGGCGGATCGCGAAGGCGGCCGCGCTCGAGGTCGACGCGGTCGTCTCGGCCTGCCCGTGGTCGGAGCGGCCGCTCACCGAGCAGGGCGAGGCGCAGGGGATCCAGGTCCACGACCTGATGGAGCTCGTCGCGCAGGCGGCGGGGCTCCCGCTCTGAGATGGCCGTCGCGGCCCTTCCGGACACGCTGATCGGCGAGCTCGTCGCGATCTGCGGCGAGGACCACGTTTTCACGGGCCGCTCGGCGCTCTACAACCGCGCCCGCGTGCCGTCGCCGTTCCCCGTCCATCGCTGGGACGACCACGTCCCGCAGGCCGTCGTGCTGCCGACCTCCGCGGAGCAGATCTCCGAGGTCGTGAAGCTCGCGAACCGGCACCGCGTCCCCGTCGTCCCGCGCGCCGGCGGGACAGGCCTCACCGACGGCGCCGTCCCGCAGAGGCACGGGATCGTCGTCGACGTGAAGCTCATGAACCGGATCCTCGAGATCGACGTCGACGACCGCACCGTGACGGTGCAGCCGGGGATCAACATGCTGAAGCTGTCGGAGGAGCTGAAGCCGCTCGGGTTCATCTATCCCGACAACCCGGCGTCGTACCCGTGCTCGCTCGTCGGCGGCCGGATCGGTACGAGCGGCTGGTCGCTGATCGGCAGCCGCTTCGGGCACACGCGCGACCTCGTGATCTCGTTCGAGCTCGTGCTGCCGACCGGGGAGATCGTCCGCGTCGGCGACGGCGGCGGCCGGAAGATCCGCAAGTCGTCGACGGGCTACCAGCTGAAGCACCTGTTCATGGGGCACCAGGGCACGCTCGGGATCGTCACCGAGGCGACGCTCGAGCTCGTCAAGCGGCCGGAGGCGGAGTTCTCGGCGTTCTTCGCGTTCCGGGACTTCACGAGCGCGTGGCGGGCCACGGCCGAGCTCGCCCGCTCGGGGGTCGCGACGCTGGCCGGCGTCGTCCTCTTCGACGAGTGGAAGCTCGAGTACCTGCGCCGCGACGACGAGGCCTACATCCCGCAGCCGGACTGGGTCAAGGCCGTCGTCGCAGTGGCGGCGTACGGGCTCGCGGACGAGGTGCGCCTCGGCGCGAAGCGGCTCCTGCGGATCGGCCGCGACGCGGACGGCACCTACCTCGGCGACGAGATCTCGCAGGGCGACTGGGCCTCGCGCCACGACCGCTACGCGACGCCGCTCCACGGCCGGACGCCCGGCGGGCAGGTCGTCCCGATGAGCTGGCATTGCGAGGACGCGTCGATCCTCTGGTCGAAGCTGCCGGAGGTGCGCGAGCGCTGGCACGCGATCGCCGCCGGCCTGCGCGAGCGGTTCGACCTGTTCGACGACTGGGGCCTGTTCGCGTACACGAACGCCGCCTTCAAGCCGTGGGGCGACTACCTGACGGAGATCGACATCGGCATCTGGGAGCAGCGCTGGGACGACGAGAGCTGGGCCGCCTGGGTCGACGCGAAGCGCGAGCTCGCGCGGGTCGCGATCGAGTCGGGCGGTTCGATCTCCGCCTGCCACGGCGCTTGCCGCGAGGGAGAGGTCGACCTCGTCCCGCTCGAGCTCGGCGGCGCCTTCGAGGTGATGAAGCAGATCAAGCGGACGCTCGACCCGAACAACGTCATGAACCCCGGGAAATACCTCCTCGACGGGGCCTACGAGTGATCGGCTTCCGGCTCGCTGCCCAGAAGCCGCCGGAGGTGCGGCGCATCACGGACGACGTCGTCATGCGCTTCGAGCACGTGTACGAGGTCGATCCGGCGCTGATGAGCGAGCACGTCCGCCAGCAGGACTTCCCGGCCTGGGAGACGCAAAGGATCGTCGACTCTCGCTGGGAGCACCTCGCCTGGATGCACGACCATTTCGCGGACTCGGTCGTCTCGGGCGAGGAGCTCCTGCGGGAGCTCGAGGCCGAGGATTGAAGCTCGCCGGCAAGGCCGGAGTCGTCACCGGGACCTCGCGGGGACTCGGGCGCGAGATCCTCGAGCTCGCGACCGCGGAGGGTGCGCTGGTCGTGGCGATGGCGCGCAGCCCGCAGGAGCCACTCGACGGCGCGGTCTTCGTCGAGGGGGACGTCCGGCGCGAGGCGCACGTCCTGGCGGCGATCGAGCGGTGCGTGGCCGAGCTCGGCGCGCTCGACTTCGTCGTCAACAACGCGGGGATCCTCGGCGAGAGCCGTCTGCACGAGACGACGAACGAGCTCTGGGACGATCTCGTCGCCACGCACCTGACGGGCACGTTCTGGGGCTGCAAGCACGCCATCGCCGTCATGCGCGAGCGCGGCGGCGGTGCGATCGTGAACATCGGCTCGATCCTCTCCTTCACCGGCGACGGCTACCTCGCCGCGTACACGGCGATGAAGTCCGGCGTCCTCGGCCTGACGCGGGCGATCGCGATCGACTACGCCGCCGACGGGATCCGCTGCAACTGCGTCTGCCCCGGCGACATGGAGACGCCGATGATCCAGCAGTACTTCGACGGGACCGGGGACGCCGCCGCGGCGCGAGAGGAGATGGAGCAGGCGTACCCGGGGAAGCGGATCGCGCACCCGCGGGAGGTCGCGACGGCCGTCGTCTACCTGCTCTCGGACGACGCGTCGTTCGTGAACGGCGCGCCGCTCCTCGTGGACGGCGGCCTCACCGCGAAGACGTACTGATGCGCCTCTCCTACGCGATGCTGCCGGACCATCCGGTGGACGAGCTGATCGCGGCGATCGAGCTCGCGGACGAGCTCGGCTTTTACAGCGTCTGCGGGGCGGACGAGACGTACCACAAGGACATCTGGAGCATCTTCGCGGCGGCCGCTCGGAGCACGAGCCGGATCCGTCTCACGACCGACGTGACGCACGTGATCCTCAAGGACCCGACGATCATCGCCCAGCAGGCGGCGACGCTCGACGAGCTGTCCGGCGGCCGCGTCGAGCTCGGCTACTCGATCGGGAACTTCGGGATGCTCGAGCAGTACCGGGCCGGAGACCGCGCCGCGCGCTCGCTCGCCCGGCTCCGCGAGGCCCATCACGTGCTGCGGACGTTCCTCGACGAGGGCTCGATCGACTTCGACGGCGAGTTCTACCGCTACAGCGGCCTGTTCACCTCCGCGCGGCCGGTCCAGGAGCGAATGCCGATCAAGATCGGCGCGATGCGCGGTCCGAAGTCCTTCGAGCTCGCCGGCGAGCTCGCGGAGGGCATGCACCAGGCGCTGGCCTACTCGCGCGAGGCGATGGAGTACGCCGCGGAGCACGTCCGCATCGGCGCGGAGCGGGCCGGGCGCGACTGGCGCGACCTCGACCTCGGCGCCTGGATGGTGGCGTCGGTCTCGACGGACTCGCAGGCCGCGAAGGACGCCGCCCGCGTCGTCGCCGCCTTCTACGTCTCGGCCATGCCGCGCGAGCAGGTCGAGCGGCACGGCATCGACCCCGAGAGCCTGCGGCCGATCGTCGAGGCCTTCACCGCCGGCGACGTCGCGCGCGGCGTGGCCTTGACGACGCCCGAGCTGGGCGAGAAGCTCTCCTGCGCCGGCACGCCGGCGGAGATCCTCGAGCAGATCAGACGCGACGTCGAACCGAGCGGCTTCAACCACGTGATCCTCGCCCTCACCGATCCGTACCTCGTCGAGACCTGGTCGGGGCAGCGGATCGACGGCGTCCCCGACCTCGCGGGGCAGCTCCGCCTGCTCCACGAAGAGGTGCTGCCGGAGCTGTGAAACCCGCGCCCTTCAAGTACCTGGCGGCCGGCGGCGTCGAGGAGGCGATCGCGGCGCTCGCCGAGCACGGCGACGAGGCGAAGGTGCTCGCCGGCGGGCAGAGCCTCGTGCCGATGATGAACCTGCGCCTCGCGACGCCGGCCGTGCTCGTCGACGTGAACCGCGTGGCGGAGCTGTCGGGGATCGCCGCGAACGGGTCGCTCGAGCTCGGCGCGACGACCCGCCAGGCGGATGCGGAGCGCTCGGCCGCGGTCGCCGCCCGCGCGCCGCTCCTCGCCGAGGCCCTGCGCCACGTGGGCCACCCGGGGACGCGCGTCCGCGGCACTCTCGGTGGCAGCGCGGCGCACGCCGACCCGGCGGCGGAGATCCCCGCGGTGCTCCTCGCGCTCGGCGCCGAGCTCGTCGTGCATGGCCCGGAGGGCGAGCGAACGATCCCGGCCGACGACTTCTTCGTCTCGACGTTCACGACGGCGCTCGGGCCGGACGAGCTGCTGACGCGGATCCGGCTCCCGTCGAACGGCGACGCGTGGGGCTTCGCGGAGGTCGCCCGCAGCCACGGGGACTTCGCGCTCGCGGGCGCGGCGGTCGCAGGCGCGAGGATCGTTCTCTTCGGCGTCGCCGACCGGCCGCTCCGGGCGCGCGAGGCCGAGGACGCCCTCTCCGGCGGAGCGACGCCGGTCGAGGCGGCCCGCCTTGCCGCCGCCGCGATCGACCCGACCGGCGACGCGTTCACCTCGGCGGCGTACCGGCGCGACGTCGCCGCCGTGGTCGTCCGCCGCGCGCTCGAGCAGGCGGCGGCGCGATGACCCACGGCGCAATCGTCGAGGGCGAGGTCGTCGTCCGGCTCACCGTGAACGGCGAGGAGCGCCGCGGGATCGCCGAGCCGCGGACGCTCCTCAGCGACTTCCTGCGCCACGAGCTCGGCCTGACCGGCACGCACGTCGGCTGCGAGCAGGGCGCCTGCGGGGCGTGCACGGTGCGCCTCGACGGCGTCCCCGTCCGCTCGTGCCTGCTCTTCGCCGTCCAGGCCGAGGGCGCCTCGATCGCCACGGTCGAGGGCCTGGCAACGGGCGGGGAGCTCCACCCGATCCAGCGTGCCTTCTCGAGCGAGCACGGCCTCCAGTGCGGCTACTGCACGCCGGGCCTCCTGCTGACGGCCCAGGCCCTCCTCGAGGAGAACGCCGACCCGTCCGAGCTCGCGATCCGCGAGGCGCTCTCCGGCAACGTCTGCCGCTGCACCGGCTACGTCGGCGTCGTGGCGTCGGTCATGGAAGCAGCTCGCCTGCTACGGGAGGCGACGTGAGCCGGCCCGAGCAGTACGTCGGCGCGCGCCTGCCGCGCTTCGAGGATCACCGCTTCCTGACGGGCCGCGGCCGCTTCGTCGACGACCTCGAGTTCCCCGGCATGCTCCACGCGGCCTTCTACCGCAGCCCGTTCGGCCATGCCCGCATCGGCTCGGTCGACGTCGAGCGGGCGCGCGCGCTGCCCGGCGTCGCCGCCGTCGTCACCGGCGGGGACCTCCGCGATTTCCCGCCGTTCTCGACGGGGCTGCCGCGCCCGGAGGTGCGGGCGAACGAGCGGCGGGTGCTCCCCGTCGACCGCGTCCGGTTTGCCGGCGAGGCGGTCGTCGCCGTCGCGGCGAGCTCGCGCTACGTCGCCGAGGACGCGTGCGCCCTGATCGAGGTCGACTGGGAGCCGCTCGACGCGATCGTCGACGCCGACGCGTCGCTCGCCCCGGGCGCGCAGCTCCTCCACGAGGCGTCCGGAAGCAACTCGTTCGCGCACATCGAGCTCGAGCACGGCGACGTCGAGCGCGCCTTCGCGGAGGCGGCGCACGTCTTCACGAAGCGCTTCCACCACGGCCGGATGCACGCCGCACCGCTCGAGCCGCGCGGCATCGTGGCGCAGTTCGAGCCCGGCACCGGCACGTTCACGATGTGGACTTCGAGCCAGATCCCGCACCTGACGCGCTCGCTGCTCGCGCACATGCTCGGTCTGACCTTCGAGAACCAGCTGCGCGTGATCGCGCCGGACGTCGGCGGCGGCTTCGGCCAGAAGGTGCACCTGTTCCCGGAGGACGCGGTCGTTCCGTACCTGGCGAGACAGACGGGGCGGCCGGTGAAGTGGATCGAGGATCGCTACGAGAACCTCGCGGCGAGCACGCACGCGAAGGAGGTCGTGATCGACCTCGAGCTCGCGACCGACGCCGACGGCAGGTTCCTCGCACTGCGCGGCCGCTACGTCGGCGACGCCGGCGCGTACGCCAACTACCCGTGGACGCCGCTCGTCGACCCCCTCTGCGCGGCGGTGATGATGCCTGGCCTCTACGACGTGCCAGCGGCGCGGTTCGAGATCGATGCCGCCTACACGAACAAGTGCCCGACGGGCGCGTACCGCGGCGTCGGCTGGACGAGCGGCCAGACGGCGCGCGAGGCGCTCGTCGACGACGTCGCGCGCGAGTTCGGCGTCGATCCGATGGAGCTCCGGCTGCGGAACACGATCCCGCCGGAGCCGTACGTCTCGGCCACCGGTTGCAAGTACGACGGTGGCAGCTACGCGGAGGCGCAGCGGAAGACGATGGAGCTCGTCGGATACGAGGCGTTCCGCGAGCGCCAGGCCGAGCTCCGCGGGCACGGCCGGTACGTTGGCGTCGGCTTCAGCCCGTTCGTGGAGCCCGTCGGCTGGTCCGGCGACATGGCGAAGCGGATGGGCTTCCCCTTCGACTACCTCGACTCGGCGCGGGTCAGCGTCGAGCCCGACGGCTCCGTCACGGTCGCGCTCGGCATGCACTCGCACGGCCAGGGGCACGAGACGAGCCTCGCCCAGCTCGTCGCCGACCGGCTCGGCGTCAGGATCGAGTCGGTCCGGATCGTCGAGGGCGACACGGCCGACACCGCCTACGGGACGGGAACGTGGGGGAGTCGCACCGCGATCGTCGGCGGCGGCGCGCTGATCCGGGCCGCCGGCGAGGTGCGCGAGAAGCTGGTCGCCTTCGCCGCGCACGCGCTCGAGGCGAGCGCGGAGGACATCGAGCTCCACGACGGGAACGCGTTCGTGAAGGGCTCGCCTGACCGCTCGATCTCGGTGACGATGATCGCCTACACCGCCTACTTCGGCGCGTTCGTCGGCGGCTCACGGCCGCCGGACCTCGAGGATCCCGCGCTCACGTCCACGCGGTCGTACCAGCCGCCGGAGAGCTACGCGAACGGCTGCGTCGCCGTCGTCCTCGAAGTCGACGCCGAGACGGGGAAGGTCGAGCTCGAGCGGGTCGTGGCGGTGGACGACTGCGGCACGATCCTGAACCCGGCGATCGTCGAGGGCCAGATCGCGGGCGGCATCGCCCAGGGCCTCGGCGGCGCGCTCTGGGAGGAGCTCCCGTACGACGAGGACGGCCAGTTCCTCGCCGGCACGCTCCTCGACTTCTCCTACCCGACGGCGATGGACGTCCCGCCGATCGAGATCGCCCACCTCGTGACGCCCTCGCCGGTGACCGAGGGCGGGATCAAGGGCGTGGGGGAGGGCGGGACGATCGCCGCGCCGGCCGCGGTCGTGAACGCCGTCGCGGACGCGCTCGCGCCCTTCGGCGTGCGGATCGACCGGACGCCGCTCACGCCGAGCTACGTGCTCGGGCTGATCCGCGCGGCAAAGAGTTCGTAGGCGGGCCGTAGATCTCGTAGCGCGCCGCGCAGCGGAGGCTCGGTTCGGTCAGCGACGCTACGCTCGACGGTTTCCAGCCGGCCATGGGTGCCGCGTTGGCCCAATGCCCGAGTCCCCCGCGCTGCACGCCGCAGAGGGCGGCGCACCAGGTGGACCACGTGTTGTCCTCGTCCCGAATCGGCCTGTGACGGATCAGCAGGGCCTGAGCCCCTTCCACCCGGCGTTCACAACCGGCGGCCCGCCAAGCGGCGCGGACCTCCCCTGCAAAGAACGTCCGCCTGGCATGTATTCGCGCAGCTTCGGCAGGTTCTGCCCAGACATCGTTTGGTGCTTCCACGTCAACCGAAAAAGCCCCGACGAGCTGGCCGGCAACGACAAGTTCACGACCGATGCGGTAGCGCGTCGAATCCTCCGGGCTCGATCGAACCTCGACTGCCAGCCCGCGGACGAACGACGGAGCGTCGTCAGGGAGCGGCGGCTTCGCTCGAGCATCGCGGTAGTAGGGCGGTCGACCACGATCGTCATGAAGCGCGTCGAGGGCGGTCTTTGCTCGGCCGATTGGCGCGCCGGCCCGAGAGGCACTCACGCGGACCAGCACGACCGCGGGAACAGCCGCGGTTCCGAGACCTTGCTCCGAAATGGCGGGCACCGCGGCAGCGAAGAACGCGTGCCTTCCCTCTTGCGTGGGAACGCCCGACACCGTCGCGTCCCAGACCTGCGTGCCGGCGATCTCGAAGCTTCACGCATCCGCCTCACTCTGGTCGCAGCCCGGATCCACAGGCCCTCGCTACTCGGCGAGCCAGACCAGGCACGCGGCCCGCTGGCGGATCTTCTTCGCGACCGAGCGATATGCGCGGGGCCTGAGCCGCGACCGGTCCGGCCCGAAGACGAGCAGGCCGGGCCCGCGGTCGGCGACGAGGTCGAGGAGCGCGTCCGCGGGGTGCGGGCTCCGCACCCGCAGCCGCTCGACGCGGACGCCGAGCGCCTGCGCGAGCTCGGCGGGCGCCCGCAGGCGCGCCGCCTCCTCCTCGGTCGGCTCGAGGACGCCGTAGCCCATCGCGAGGCAGAGCGGGCCGAGCGGCATCTCGACGACGTTCGCGACGATCAGCGGCTGCCCGCACTCGACGGCGGCGTCGACCGCGAACGCGACCGCCGTCTCGTCGAACGGCACCTCGAGCGTGGCGAGCATGACGGGCCGCGTGCCGGCCGGCGCCGACGGAACGCGTGAGCGCGAGCCCGGGCGGCGAAGCGTCAGCATGCGCTCACTCCGGGTGGAGCTCCCACCGCGGCGCGCTGCTGGCGGCGGCCCGTGCCCGGCGCCGCCACATCGGCAGGTAGAGGAAGAGCCACGCGGCCGCCACGATCGGGGTGAGGAAGATGAAGCTCTGGTTCACGACGGCGATCAGCGGCACGAGGATCGCGGCGAGCAACGCCGCCAGGCCGAAGGCCTCGAGCCGGAAACGCTGCATCGTCCTGAGCAGCCCGTCGTACTGCTCGGACGGGATCTGCCCGGTGTTCCAGGAGCGGCCGCAGCGCTCGCAGCGCCACCGCTCGCCGTAGGCGAGCTCGCGCCGCTCGCCGCACTCGCACTTCACCGTGATCGGCGGCTTGCGCATCTCGCCCGATTGTAGGAGGCCGCGTTGCAACCGTCCGTACCAGCTGTTACGGTCGCGCGGCGGCCCGATCAGGGGGACACGCGGTCTGACCTTCGAGACGGGAGGTAGGCGTGGCTGAGGCAGTCGTCGAGGAACGTCAGCTCCTCAAGACTCTGCGCTGGTACGACGGATTCGTGATCGCGCTCGCGAACCCGGGCTTCCTGCTGGGATCGCTCGGATACTCGGTCCTCGACCTCGGGGGCTGGGGCGCCGTGCTCATGTGGGGCATCACCGCGGCGCTGATCGTCCCCGTGATGGTCCTCTACTCGGAGCTCGCGGCGATGTTCCCGCACAAGTCGGGCGGCTTCCCGATCTACGCGAACGAGGGGTGGCGCAAGTACACGACGCTCGTCGGGCCGGTCGCCACCTTCGGCTACTGGATCGGCTGGTCGGTCGTGCTCGCGTTCCTCGGCCTCTTCAACGGGTCGATCGCGCAGGCCGCCTGGTTCCCGAACGAGCCGTACGGGACGAACGCGTTCGGCGGGGCGAAGATCGACAACGGCTACTTCAGCACCGGCAGCGTCCACGTCGGGCTTCAGCACCTGATCGCGATCGGGATCATCCTCGGCGTCTGGGCCTTCAACGTCTTCGGCGCACGGATCGCCGTGCTGTTCAACTACCTCGCCGGCATCCTCCTGATGCTGCCGCTCTTCTGCTTCATGATCCTGCCCTTCCTCGACGGGCGCTTCCACTCCTCGAACCTGAACCTCCACTTCACGCACAACACCTGGGGCGGCCTGCAGCTCGGGCTCGTCTGGATCTGGATCATGATCTGGTCGGCCGGCGGCGTCGACACGTGCGCGACCTTCGCGCCCGAGTACAAGGACACCGTCAGAGACACGCGTAAGGCGCTGCTCTCGGCGGCGATCTTCTCGCTGATCGTCTACACGCTCCTGCCGCTCGGACTCACCGGCGGCGTGGGCGCGAAGACCGTAACGGCGTTCGACTACGTCGGCGCGCTGAACAAGCTCGTCGGCTCCGGGGCCAGCGACTTCTTCGTCGTTGTGATCCTGTTCAGCTTCACCATCTCGATGAACACGGCGACCGCGGACGGCAGCCGTGCGCTCTACGGCATCTCGAAGGACGGCATGACCATCAAGGAGCTCGGCCGTCTGAACAGGTTCAACGTGCCGGGCAACGCGATGTCGCTCGACACGATCATCAACATCCTCTTCGTCCTCTTCGTCGGGAACATCTTCGGGATCCTCGCCGCGAGCAACATCGGCTACGTCCTCGCGCACGTGTTCGCCCTCTCCGGCTACGTGCTGCTTCGGCGCGACCGGCCGAACTGGCCGAGGCCGATCAAGCTGCCGGCTTACTGGACGTACGTCGCGGCGACGCTCTGCGGGATGTTCGTCGTCTTCAGCATCGTCGGGATCGGCTGGTTCCAGATCGCCGCCGGCGGCTACGGCAAGGGCGCGGTCGTGAAGATCATCGGCTTCGCCGTCCTCGGCGCGTCGCTGCTGCTCTTCCTCTTCCGCCGGATCGTCCAGGACGGCGAGCGGCCGCACTGGCGCGAGGAAGTGCCGACGATGCCGGACGAGGACGTCTCGCAGGCGCCTGCGGCGATGGGAGTGCCGGCGACGTGAGATCCGCTCGGGCGGGCGCCCGTCTCACACTTCTGGCGGGAATCGCGGCCCTGTCGCTCGCACTCGGCGGGGCCGCGTCGGCCGCGGGCGGCGTCAAGGCGTCGTTCAAGGCGATCACGGCGGACGGTTCGTTCGTCGTGTTCGAGACGGCGGCGAGGCTGGTGCCGTCGGACTTCGACTCGGCGGTGGACGTGTACGCCCGCGCCGGCGCCTCCACGGTCCTGCTGTCGGACCGGTCGGGTCCGGGCGACGCTGAGATTCCCGCGACGTTCGAGGCGGTGAACGGCAACGGCTCGGTCGTCGTGTTCGAGACGGCCGAGTCGCTCCTCCCGGCGGACACGGACTCGGCGGTGGACGTGTACGAGCGTGCGGGCAGCTCGATCGTTCTCCTCTCGGACCGTTCGGGTCCGGGTGACCCCGACATCCCGGCGCAGTTCAAGGCGATGAGGAGCGACGGGGCGATCGTCGTGTTCGAGACGGCGGAGCCGCTCCTGCCGGCGGACCAGGACTCGGCGGTGGACGTGTACGAGCGTGCGGGGAGCTCGATCGTCCTGCTGTCCGACAAGGCCTCCGGCGACGCGAACATCCCGGCGTCGTTCAAGGCGATGAGCGACGACGGGTCGATCGTGGCGTTCCAGACGGCGGAGTCGCTCCTGCCCGCGGACTCGGACACGGCGCAGGACGTGTACGAGCGCGCAGGCGCGTCGACGGTGCTGATGTCGGACGGGACGTCGGGGTCCGACGCGGACAAGAACGCGACGTTCAGGAGCATGACGCCCGACGGCTCGATCGTCGTCTTCGAGACTGCGGAGCGGCTCCTGCCCGAGGACTCGGACTCGGCGAACGACGTCTACGAACGCGCGGGCGCCAACACGGTCCTGGTCTCGCGCAGCTGACAATGCCGGCGGACGGGCCGGTGGAGCGGCCGCCCGAGGAGTTCGACGTCAGCCTCGCGGCGGCCGTCACTGGCGAGCCCGAGGCGTTCGGCGAGGCGTTCCTCGCCATGCCGGAGGCCGACGAGCTCGAGCTCGGCGGAGGGCTCGAGGGCGACCCGGCGGTCGCGTTCCGGCGCACGCTCGGCATGTTCGGGACCGGCGTGACCGTGCTCGCGATCCGGGTCGGCGAGCAGATCCACGGGATGACGGCGAACGCGTTCATGTCGGTCTCGCTGCGGCCGCCGCTCGTGCTCGTGTCGATCGACCGCCGGGCGAGGATGTGCGGGCTCCTCCACGAGGGCCTCCGGATCGGCGTGAGCGTCCTCGAGGCCGGGCAGGCGGCGCTTTCCGACCGCTTCGCCGGGCGGCCGGGGGCCGAGGCGGAGGAGCCGAGCTTCGAGCTCGTGCGCGACACGCCGCTCCTCGCAGGAGCGGTCGCCCATCTCGTCGCGAGGATCGTCCGCTCGTACTGGGGCGGCGACCATTCGCTCTTCCTCGGCCAGGTCGAATACGCCCGCTACGGCGAGGGCGATCCGCTGCTCTTCCACGGCGGCCGGTACGTGCGGCTCGTCCGCGAGTAGCTCAGGCGACCGCGAGGTCGGTCTTCGCGAAGTCGTCGCCCTTCGCGAGCACCGGCTGGCCGGCGACCTTCGCGACGGCGTAGGTCAGGCAGTCGCCGAGGTTCAGCGCTGCGGGATGCCGGCCTTTGCCGAAGCGGTACCAGGCGCTGACTGCCGCGCGCCAGTGCTCGTCCCGAAACTCGACGACGCTCACGCCCATGCTCTGGAGGATCTCCGCAAGGAGGGGGCCCGCATCCTGCCGGCTCCGCGAGGAGAGGACCATCCCGGTCTCGACGAGTGATGGCGCTCCGGCTGCAACATCCTTCGCCCGGTCGACCTTCGCGAGAAAGCCGTCGCGCTCGGGCTCGCGCAGGATGATCGCAACGAGAGCGGAACTGTCCAGGATCAAAAGCCCTCCGGACCGTAGCCGAGGATCTCCTCCCGCTCCTCCTTCGTGACGGGGCGGCCGAGGACGCCGGGCGGGAGGGTTGCCCACCACGGCTCGAGCACCTCGCGAATCCGCTCGCTCCGCGACTTTCCGCCGCGCGCGAGCTCGAGTCGCTGCTTCCGCTCCCGCAGCGCCTGCCGGACGGCGCCGGTCTTGCTTTCTCCGGTGATCGCCGCGACCTCGGCCGCGAGCCGCTCCGTCTCCGGATCCTTGATGTTCAGCGCCACGCTTCGAGCGTAGCACCGATGGTGGAAAATGCCTGAAATGGTGTAGTCCCGCGGGACTACGAGCGCGGCCGCGTCTTCTCCGGGTCGTAGAAGGGGAAGCGGACGACCGTGGCCGGGATCCGCTTCTGGAAGCCGTCGAGCTTGCCGACCTCGACCTCGGTGCCGAGCTCGGCGTAGCGGACGTTCATCCGGCAGAGGGCGACGTTCTTCCGGAGCACGGGCGAGCGCGTGCCGCTCGTCACGACGCCGACCTGATGCCGGCCGACGTGGACGCAGTCGCCGTGGGCGGCAGGCTCGTTGCCCTCGAGCTCGAGGCCGACCAGCACGCGCTGCGGGTGGGCGCGGCGCTCGGCCAGCGCCTCCTTGCCGGCGTAGTCGTCCTCCTTGTCGGCCGGTACGGTGAAGCCGATTCCGGCCTCGAACGGGTCGACCTGGTCGTCGAACTCGCAGCCGGCGAAGACGAGGCCGGCCTCGATCCGGATCATGTCGAGCGCCTCGAGCCCGAGCGGGGTGACGTCGCCGGCGGCCAGGACCGCGTCCCACAGCGCCGCGGCGTCGCGCGGGTGGCAGAAGAGCTCGTACCCGAGCTCGCCGGTGTAGCCGGTGCGCGAGACGATCAGCGGCAGCCCCTGCGGCCCGCCGAGGCGCGCCACCGAGAAGCGGAACCAGCGGAGCTCGGCGAACGGCGTCTGCGTCGGCGCGGTCCAGATCAGCGGCGTGAGCAGATCGCGGCTCGCGGGTCCCTGGACGGCGACGTTGTGGAGCTCGTCCGTCGACTCCTTGATCCAGACGCGGAGCCCGAGCCGTTCCGCCTGCTCGCGAAGCCAGACGCCGTCGTATTCGCTGCCGCCGACGACGCGGAAGTTCGTCGGCTGGAGCCGGAAGACGGTCGCATCGTCGATCATCCCGCCGGTGTCGTTGCACATGGCCGTGTAGACGACCTGCCCGTCCGCGAGCCGCCGGACGTCGCGGGTCACCGTCGCCTGGAGGAGCGCCTCCGCGTCCGGCCCGAGCACCTCCCACTTGCGCAGCGGCGAGAGGTCCATGATCGCGGCGCGCTCGCGGCAGGCCCAGTACTCGTCGACCGCGCCGTGGTTGTCGTACGCGCTCGGGAGCCAGTAGCCGTTGTACTCGACGAACCGGCTCGTCAGCGCCGACGTCCGCGTGTGGAAGGCCGTCTCCTGCGAGAGCTTCGGCTCCGCGTCGGGCGTCAGACGGTGAGCGATCGCGGCGGAGAAGCGCTCCCGCGCCGGGTAGACGCGCACGTGCACCTCCGTCGGATTCCACGCGTTCGCCGGGTCGATGTCGTCCGGGCACGCGCTCGAGAGGCACACGAGATCGGTCAGCGCGCGCAGGAGGACGTAGTCGCCGGGCCGCGACCAGGGCTCGTCGGAGACGAGGGCGCCGCCGGCGTCGAACGCGGTGTTGAAGAAGAAGTTGAGCGCCGGCCAGCCCCTGCGCGGCTCGATCGTGTACGGCGTCAGCTGCGAGTTGAAGTTGTCGGTGCAGTTGACATGGCCGAAGTAGCCCATGTCCTCGTAGTACTTGGCCGAGCAGGCCAGGGCGAACGTGTCGTGGCGGCCGACGGTGTCGCGGACGACCTCCACGAGCGGCTCCATGTCCTGGTCGTAGAACTTGCCGAACAGCCCCGGCTGCGGGTAGGCGCTCCCCATCAGCGTCCGCGTCGTCGTCGCGTCGAGGCCGCGCTCGGCGCCGGCCTGCAGCTTCGCCGCGTGGAAGGCGAGGAAGTCCGAGCACTGGCGGCCGCGGACGTCGATCACCTGGACGTACTCGCCGGCGCGCACCTCGTAGGCGAGCGCGGACGCCCTGTCGACCTGGAAGTCGAGCCGCGGGTCGGCGAGCGGCTCGGGCAGGGCCGGCTCGAGCTCCTCGAGCGGCGTCGCACGCCGGAGCTCGAGGAGGAGCTCCGACGCCGGGATGCCGCCCTCCACGACCGGCACTCCCTCCGGCGCCGTCACCGACACCCGCGCCGCCCTGGCCGCCTCGAAGGTCTCCTGCGCGCCCGGCGGCGACTCGGGTCCGAACAGGTCGGCGGCGAGCCCGAGCTCGTCCGACCGGAGGAGCGCGCGCTGGCCGCCCTGGACGTCCCGCACCGTCAGCCGGTCGCCCGGCTCGAGGGCGAGGATCGTCGTCGCGCCGGGCACGACGCGGTAGGTCTCGCGCGCGGGATCGCGCGGGAGCAGGCCCGGGACGAGGAGCCGCGGACGCGTCGCGGTCGCCACCGTTACCCGGCCGCGGGCGCGGCCGTCTTCGCCTCCTCCTCGGCCGCCTGGGCGAGCAGCGACTCCGCGAGCTCGCGCTTCCCGGCCACGTCGAGCTTCTTCACCTCGTTCTCGACCGCGCGGCGGTTGAACGTCTGGTTCCAGTAGTCGAGCGACTCGAACCCGAGCAGCACGGCCTTGCCGACGAACTGCCGCAGCACCTCGTTCGTCGGCCCCATCACCCAGCCGGCCTTCGCGTCGCGGAGGTAGCGCTCGAGCTCCATGTCGCGCTTGTACCCGGAGCCGCCGCAGGCATGGAGCATCTTGTCGACGACGTGGGCGACGTTCTTCGCGGCCACGAACTTGATCTGCCAGGCCCAGTGCAGGTAGTCGGCGCGCGCGAGCTCGCCGGGCCGGAGGATCCGGCGGTTGTCGTCGGTCGCCCGGTCCATCGCCTGCGCGACCGAGAGGACGAAGAGACGCGACGCGTTCGTGTCGATCACGGCCTCGCCGACGTAGTCCTGGATCGTCGGGTAGTCGGCCACGCGGAGCCCGACGTCGACGTGGCGCTTGCGCGTCGTGTGCCGCTTCGCGATGTCGATCGTGCCGAGCGCGATGCCGTTCCAGACGGACGACGAGCCGACGAGGAACCACGGGTCGACGGACTCGTCGTTCGACGCGGCGCCGTCGCCCGTCGGGCCGACGAGGTTCTCCGCGGGGATCTCGACGTCCGGCACCTCGATCGGGCCGGACTGGTTCCCGCGCAGCCCGAGCGCGTCCCAGAGCGACGGCTGCGAGCGCACGTGCTCGCCGTCGATCACGAACACGGAAAGGTCGTCGTAGCCGGAGAAGTCGGGGCTCGTCGTCTGGACGACGTAGAAGTCCGCGAAACCCCCCGAGGTCGTCCACGAGGCCTTCTTGCGGACGCGGAAGCCGCCGTTCACGCGCTGCGCGCCGGACGAGACCGGGTACCAGAAGTGCGAGCCGGTCTCGGGGTCGGAGTACGAGAGGGTCCCGATCTTCCCGCTGTTGAGCGGCCGGATGTACCGGTCGATCAGCTCCGGCGCCGGGCGCAGCATGATCGCGTTGACCGCGCCGCAGTGCATGACGTAGCACATCGCCGTCGACGCGCAGCCGTAGCGCGCGATCGTCTCGCAGACCATCGAGTAGGCGACGTGGTTCTCGCCGAGGCCGCCGTACTCCTCGGGCACCGTCAGGGCGAGGAAGCCGTGCTCGCCGAGCAGCTCGAGGTTGCGCCGGGGGAACAGGAGCTCGTCGTCGGAACGCTTCGCGTTGGCGCGCATCTCCCGCTCGCAGAGCTCGATCAGCCGTTCGCGCAGCTCGAGCTGCCGGTCGGTGAGCACCCAGTCCGGGTCCCACTCGTACCCGAGCCCCCAGAACGGCTCGGAGCCCCACGTCTTCACGCGCATTGCCACCTCCCAGGTCGCTGGAGCTGCCGGGAGAGAGTCTAGGTCGCCTGGATGGTGACGGCCGGGGAGTAGCCGGAGCTTTTGCCGGTGGAAGGCTTGCGGATCCGCGCGCGGAACGCGTACTTGCCGGTACCGGACGAGGTGACGTAGACGCCCGAGGTCGACGTCACGCCGGTCATCCAGTCGGCGAACGAGCCGCCCGGAACCTTCACCTGCACGTCGAAGACGTCGCCGGCCGGCGGTGCGGCCTTCGCCCAGGTCACCGTGTGCGAGCTCCCGAGGGGCGCCTTCGCCGGCGACGCCGTCGGCGGCAGCGAGATCGTGCCCGTGAAGTGGTGGATCGTGCAGATGTAGAGGAACGTCCCGGCCGAGGGGTACGTGAAGTTGTACGCCGCGCCGTGAGTCTGCGTTCCGGAGTCGTAGAGACCGATCCCGGTGTCGTCCGTCACCGTGTGCGGGGCGTTGCCCGTGAACTCCCAGTTCACCTTCTGGCCGAGCCGGGTCTTCGCGGCGTTCGGGTCGTAGGCGAAGTCGATGACGGCGACGAAGCTGCCGACGGTCGCCGGCGCCTTGTTGTTGGCGGCGTTCGGATCGGTCGTCGACGAGGAGACCGTCGCGGTCGACTTGACGCCCGAGACCGCCTGGTCCGCCTTCACGGTGACCGTCACGGTCGCCGAGCCGCCCGACGCGAGCGTGCCGAGCGAGCAGGTCGTGCCGGTGCAGGTGCCGACGCTCGGGACCGCCGAGACGAGCGAGAAGCCCGTCGGCAGCGACTCCTTCGCGACGACCGCGCTCGCCGCATTCGGACCTGCGTTCGCGACGCCCACCGTGAAGACCATGTTCGTGCCGACCTTCGCCGGGTTCGGCGACGGCGAGTTCGTGACGGAGAGGTCGGCCGACCCGGCGGAGAGCCGGGCGGGGGCAGACGCGCTCGCCGCTCCGACGAGCGCTGCCGCGATGACGGCGGTCGCGACGAGACGCACGTCTGCCTTCTAACAGAAGCCGGGCCGCTTCGCTAGTCTTCCGGCGCTGCGAGGGGGCCTCGGGGGCGGCGTCAGCAAGAGAAGGGGGATCTGCGTTGAAGCTGTTCAGGCGGCGGGTCGTCGTGGGCGCGCTGCTCGCGCTTGGCGTCCTGGCATCCTCCGCGGGAGCGATCGGCTTCCCGGGGAAGTCGCCGGCGAGGGCGGGCTCCGGCGCAGACGGGGGCGTCATCGTCGGCCACGACTACAAGCACGATGCATCTTCGCCGCTGCGGGAGATCCAGCCGCTTCCGATCGTCGGCGGAGGCGAGCACGAGCAGCCGCCGGCGCGGCCGATCGGACGGCACGTGGACCAGCCGGACACCGTCGTGCAGGACAGCGTCGCCACGGTGTCCGCTCGCACGCCGTCGCCGAGCGAGAACTTCGACGGCATCCCCTACCCGGGCGTCACGTGCGACTGCGCGCCTCCGGACACGAACGGCGAGGTCGGGCTGACGCAGTACGTCCAGATCGTGAACCAGGGCCTGCAGGTCTTCGACAAGACGACGGGCGCCTCGCTGCTCGGCCCAATCGGGATCGGCACGCTCTGGAGCGGTTTCGGCGGCCTCTGCGAGAGCGGCGGCGCCGGCGACCCCGTCGTGCTCTACGACCAGCTCGCCGACCGCTGGCTCGTGAGCCAGTTCGCCGTCAACCGGAACGACATCGCGACGGACGAGTGCATCGCCGTCTCGCAGACGAGCGACGCGACGGGCTCGTGGCACCGCTACGGCTTCCACCTGGGCTCGGACTTCTTCGACTACCCGAAGCTGGGCGTCTGGCCCGACGGCTACTACCTCTCGGCGAACGTCTTCAGCTCGGCCGGCTCGGAGCCCTACATCGGGCCGCAGGCGTTCGCGTTCAACCGCTCGACGATGCTGACGGGCGCCGCGGCGACCTTCGTCAGCAGGGGCATCACCGGCGGCCCGAGCGAGGACGGGTACCTGCCCTCCGACCTCGACGGGAAGACGCTGCCGCCCGCCGGCGCGCCGAACTCGTTCGTCGAATGGCCCGGCAGCGGCGTCTACAAGATCTGGCACTTCCACGCGGACTTCGCGACGCCGGCGAACACGACCTTCACGCTGTTCGCGAGCCCGGCCGCGGCCGGCTTCGGCAACCTCTGCTTCACGGCGACGACGTACGACTCGTCATGCGTGCCCCAGCTGGGCGTGAGCGACGGCCTCGACGCGCTCGGCGACCGGTTCATGTTCCGGCTTGCGTACCGGAACTTCGGCGACCACGAGTCGGCGGTGACGAACTTCTCCGTCAACCTCGGCACCGCCGGCAACCCGCAGGCGGCCGTCCGCTGGCTCGAGCTCCGGGACCTCACCTCCGGGCCCGTGACGGTGCACCAGGAGAGCACGTACGCCCCGGATACGACCTCACGCTGGATGGGAAGCGCGGCCATGGACGGAAGCGGCGACATCGCCGTCGGGTACAGCGCCTCCAGCTCCTCGATCTTCCCGCAGATCCGTTACGCGGGCCGGCTCGCGACCGATCCGCTGAACACGCTCGAGGCGGAGCAGACGCTCGAGGCCGGAACGGGCAGCCAGACCGGCACCTACAACCGCTGGGGCGACTACAGCGACATGACCGTCGACCCGAAGGACGACTGCACGTTCTGGTACACGAACGAGTACTACTCGAGCACGAGCACGTTCAACTGGCGGACCCGCATCGGCTCGTTCAGCTTCCCGACCTGCGGGCAGACCTCGCCGGCGACGATCAAGGTCAAGAAGGTGCTCGTGCCGGCGAGCGATCCCGGTCGCTTCGACCTGCTCGTCGGAACGCAGGTCGTCAGGGCCGCGGCCGGCAACGGCGACTCCGGGACGACGTCCGTCGGCGGCGGGACCTACGTCGTCGGCGAGAACGGCGCGGGCGGGACGAGCCCCGGCGACTACGTGAGCTCGATCTCGTGCGCGAAGAACGGCTCGCACGACGTCTCCGCGGGCGGACCGCGGATCTCCGTCACCGTCGCCGCCGGCGACTCCGAGGTCTGCACGATCACGAACAAGCGCACCGGCACGGTGATCCTGCGCAAGTCGCTGACCCCTGCGGGCGACACGGGCCGGTTCAACCTGATCGCGGGCGGGGTGACGCTCGCCTCCGCCGTCGGGGACGGCGGCAACGGCTCCGGAAGCCTCCTGCCCGGGACGCTGACGGTCAGGGAAACGGCGGCCGCCGGCACGGCGGTGTCGAACTACCTCGCGACGATCCGCTGCACCCGGAACGGCGGCTCGGGCCCGTCGGGCGGCGGAACGAGCCTGCAGGTGTCCCTGAACGCCGGCGACGTGCTCGACTGCACCTTCGCGAACACACGTGGCGCGAAAATCACCGTGAAGAAGGTCCTGAAGCCGTCGACCGACACGGGCACCTTCGACCTGAAGGTCGACGGCACGACCGTGAGGGCCGCCGCGACGAACGGCGGCGCAGGCTCCAAGCTCGTGCTGCCGGGCTCGCACTCGGTGAAGGAGATCGGCGCGAACGGCACCGACCTCGCGCTGTACTCGAAGGAGGTCAGCTGCACGAAGAACGGCAACGCGGACGTGTCCGCGCCGGCCGGTCAGATCGGCGTGACCGTCGCCGCCGGCGACCTGGAGGTCTGCACGATCGTCAACCGTCGCGTGCCGTAGACGGCTGACGACTACGATCCCGGTCGTGGAGCGGGCAGTCCACGACCGGGGCGGCTGGCCGACCGACGCGCGGATCGACCGGGCGGAGCACGAGCTTGCGGACTGGGAGCTCCTCGTGGACGCGCTCGTCGGTGCGCTCGGCCGGCACGGCGTGATGAACGTCGACGAGCTTCGCCGCGGGATCGAGAGCATGCCGCCGGACGAGTACGAGCGCGCGTCCTACTACGAGCGCTGGCTCTTCTCCGCCGAGACGATCCTCGTCGAGAAGGGCGTGCTCGCGCCCGGTGAGCTCGACGCGCGGGTGCGCGGATGACGTTCCGCGTCGGCCAGCGCGTCCGGATCGCAGCGCGGGAGCACGCCGGCCACCACCGCACGCCGGGGTACCTGAAGGGTAAGTCCGGCACCGTCGAGCGCGTCCACGCGGAGTTCGCGAACCCCGAGACGCGGGCGTACGGCGGCGACGGACTCCCCCGCGAGCGGCTCTACCTCGTCGGCTTCGACCAGCGCGAGGTGTGGCCCGGGTACGGCGGGCGCGCCGCGGATCGGATCTACGCCGACGTCTTCGAGCACTGGCTGGAGGGGCAAGCGTGAGCGACCACGACCACGAGCACGACCATCCGCACGAGCCGATCACGACCGCCGGCGAGCCGCCGGCCGCCGCGCGGGCGCGGGCGCTCGACGCGCTCCTCGTCGAGAAGGGCGTGATCTCGCGCGAGGACGTCCGCCAGGGCGTCGACTGGCTCGTCTCGCGCAGCCCGGCGGACGGCGCGCGGCTCGTCGCCCGCGCCTGGGTCGATCCGGAGTTCAAGGATCGCCTGCTCGAGGACGCGCGCTCCGCGGCGCTCGAGCTCGGCCTCGACCCTGGCCCGTCGCCGGTCGTGGTCGCCGTCGAGAACACGGGCGACGTTCACCACCTGGTCGTCTGCACGCTCTGCTCGTGCTACCCGCGCGCGCTCCTCGGCCCGCCGCCGGACTGGTACAAGAGCCTGCCCTACCGGTCGCGCGCCGTCAGCGACCCACGCGGCGTCCTCGAGGAGTTCGGCGTCGAGCTCGACGGCGACGTGGAGCTACGGGTGCTCGACTCGACCGCGGACGTCCGCTACCTCGTGATCCCGTGCCGGCCGCTCGGGACCGAGGCACTCGCGGAGGACGAGCTCGCGGCGCTCGTCACGCGGGACTCGATGATCGGCGTCGCCGTGCCGGCCGCGCCGGCGCTCGCCTAGAAGCGCGTCAGGTACTCCCGCAGCTCCCACGGGGTGACCTGCTCGTGGTAGCGGCTCCACTCCTCCCGCTTGACGCGGGCGTAGTAGTCGACGTAGTCCTCGCCGCGGCCGCGGCCGAGCGCCTCGCGGAGGACCTCGTCCCGCTCGAGCTCGCCGACCGCCTCGAGCAGGTTCGCGGGCAGCGTCTCGAGCCCTCGCCGCCTCAGCTCGGCGACGGGCACGTCGTAGAGGTTCTCCGCGTTGGGGTCGCCCGGGTCGAGCCGGTTCTCGATCCCGTCGAGGCCCGCAGCGAGCACGGCGGCGGCCGCGAGGTACGGGTTGCACGACCCGTCGACCGTCCGGTCCTCGACTCGACCGGGGCCGGGGACCCGCAGCATCTGCGTCCGGTTGTTGCGGCCGTAGCTGATCCAGACGGGCGACCAGGTGGCGCCGCTCGAGGTCGTCCCGAGCTTCAGGCGCTTGTACGAGTTCACGGTCGGCGCCGTCAGCGCGCTCGCCGCGCGCGCGTGCCGGAGCAGGCCGCCGACGAAGTGGTAGGCGAGCTCCGAGAGCCCGAGCCCGCGCGGGTCGTCCTCGTCGAGGAAGAGGTTCCGCTCGCCGTCCCAGAGCGACAGGTGGAAGTGGCAGCCGTTGCCGGTGAGGTGGCCGAAGGGTTTCGGCATGAACGTCGCGAGCAGGCCCTGGCGCTGCGCGAGCGTGTGGACGAGGTAGCGGAAGAAGATCGCGCGGTCGCAGCTCGTGAGCGCGTCGGCGTAGGCGAAGTTCTGCTCGAACTGGCCGTTCGCGTCCTCGTGGTCGTTCGCGTAGTTGCCCCAGCCGAGGTCGTTGACCCAGCGCGAGACGGTCGTCAGGAAGTCGTAGTTCCGCGTGAGGCCCTTGAGGTCGTAGCAGGGCTTCTCTAGCGTGTCGAGCGGATCCGCCGGCTCGACCGAGCCGTCGTCGAGCTGCCGGAGGAGGAAGTACTCGAGCTCGAGCCCGAGCATGAGCTCGAAGCCGCTCGCGCGGGCGCGCTCGAGCTGGCGGCGGAGGATCGTCCGCGGGCAGTACGCCCAGGGCTGGCCCTCGACGTGGACGTCGCAGGCGAAGCGCGCGAGGTTCGGCTCCCACGGGACCGGCGTGAAGCTCGCGAGGTCGGGCATCGCGGCGATGTCAGGGTCGCTCGGCAGCTTGCCGAGCTCGCCGGCGGCGAAGCCCGCGAAGCCGGCGCCGCTCGCCACGAGGTCGTCGAGGTGCGCGGCCGGGATCAGCTTCGCGCTCGGCCGGCCGTAGAGGTCGACGAACTGCGCGAAGTAGAACTCGATGCCGCGCTCGAGCGCCTGTTCCCGGATGTCGTCGAGCGTCGGCGCGGCCGCAGCCGCCATCGTCCCTCCGTCCTCGCTGATGTCGGCGAAGGCTACGTGGCCTTGGCGGCGACCGTCGGCGAGAACTCGGAGCTCCCGCCCGACGGCTTGCGGAGCCGTGCCCGGAACGAGTAGGTCCCGGGCACGGTCGTCGCGAACGAGCTCGAGGTGGCGGTGACGCCCGTCTGCCAGTCGACGAACGACGAGCTGCCGGGCGCTTGCACCTGAACGTCGAAGACGTCGCCGGCGGGCGGCGCGGCATCCGCCCACGTGACGGTCACGGCGCCGCCGTGCACAAGCGACGACGGCTTGGCCTTGGGCGAAAACAGGATCGACCCCGTGAACCCGTGGATCGTGTCGGCGAAGGTGAAGACGCCCGCCGCGCGGTACCTGAAGCTATAGGTGCTGCCCGGCGACTGCGGGCCGGAGTCGAAGAGGCCCAGCCCGGTGGCGTCGGTGACGGTATGGGTACGACTTCCCGTGAAATGCCAGATCACGGTCTGGCCGAACGTCGTGCGCGTGTAATCCAGCGCCTCGAAGGCCGAGTCCGCGACGGCGAAGTAGCTCGACACCGCCGCCGAGGCGGAGTTGTTCGAGACGTTCGGGTCGCTCTCGTCCGCTGCCTCGATTGTCGCCTTGTCCCTCCCCGTCGAGATCGCCTCCCTCACCAGAGCGCCGGCGCCGAGGTAGACCTGGCCGCCCACCCGGATGTCGGACACGGTGCATGTGAGGCCCTTGCAGTGACAGAACCCGATGCTGCACTGCAGGCTGCCACGCGGAAACCCCACAGGGAACACGGCCTTGACGACGACCTCGTGCGCCTCATCCGGTCCCGCGTTCGTCACGGTGAGCGAGAAGCCGTCGCGGCTGCCGATTTCGACGGCGGAGACGCCTCCCTTATTCATGGTGATGGAGAGATCCGCGGACGGCCCCGCGACACGACCGGTCGCCGCCGAAGCGACGCCGCCGAGCAACGCCGCAACGACGAGGGCTGACACCGCGAGTCGCATCGCAACCCATCCTACACACGTCTGTTCAGCTGTCACGCGTGTTCAGCGTCGCGCGTCTGATGTCATGGCCGGCGCGGGCCGCCCGGTGTCACCCGGGCCGCGAACGCGCTGGCGACGCGGCCGCAGGAATCGCCGACGCCGCGGAGCTGTTCGAGCGGCGGGAAGAGCTCGCGCACCTCCGCGAGGAACGGCCTCAGCGGCGGCGCGGGTTCGCGATCGTCGTCGTGGAGTGCCTGCGACGCGAGCACGGCGAGGAGCGCCAGGCAGTCCACGACCGCCGAGCCTGCCTCGCGCTCCTTCGCCCAGGCGAGGAATCCGGGCGCGGACACGTCGTTCTGGGCGAACCCGCCGCGCGGCAGGATCGTCGGCTGCGCGGCCGTCCGTGCCCGCTCCGAGTGCCCGATCTGGACCATCAGCAGCGAGCCGAGCCCGCGCTGGGAGCGCTCCGGGTTCATCTGGCCCTCGTGCACGAGCCGCTCTCCGTGGCGCTCCGCGAGCTGGCAGAGGTTCGCCCAGGTCGAGCCGAGCCGGTCGAGGGCCGGTGCCGCCATCCCGTTGTGGTAGCCGCCGGTGCTCCAGACCCGTCCGAGCGGGTGCGCGCCGTCCGGCGGGAGGTAGACCGGATTGTCCGAGACCGAGCGCAGCGACGTCAGGGCTGCCGTCTCCGCCGCGGCGACCGCCCGGTGTGCCTCCCCGAGGATGCGCGGGAGGATCCGATAGCTGACCGGAGCCTGGTACGGGCGCCGATCGCTGCTCGCGCCTTCCAGGCGTGCGCCGATCTCGCCGAGAGCCTCCGCCTCGTCCGGGTCGCCCCACAGCTCGGCGAGCTCGGGGGCATATGCCTCGAGTGGCGCTGCAAGTGCCTCGACCGAAAGCGCGAAGACGTCGTGGGCGAGGCGTAGTCGGTTCCGCCCGGCGAGCGCAGCGTCGGCGAGGAGCGCGGCCGCGCACGGCGAGCCGTTGACGAGCGCGAGCGCCTCCTTCTCCTCGAGTCCGACGTGCGCGCCGAGGTCGCCGAAGAGCCGCGACAGCGCGACGATCTCGCCTGCGTCGCCGTGCCCGTGCAGCGGCAGCTCGGGCAGCGGGGCGTCGTCCAGCATCGCGGCAACCGCCTGAGCAAGCTCGGGCCGGACGGCGGCGTGGCCCTCGAGGAAGTTCGCGAGCCGCGCGAGCACGATCCCGCGCGCGACGCGCTCCGGCGCCGGCTCGCCGAAAGCGGCGTCCGGCCAGCGGGGCGGGTCGGCGGCCTGCGCCTTGCGCTGGTCGGGCGTCAGGCGGATGCGTGCCCGCTCGCCGTAGCCGCTCGTCACGCCGTAGACGAACAGGTCCGCGTCGGACTCGACGAGCGTCATGAAGCTCCGGCGGCACTCGCCGATCCGGGCGAGCGCCTCCGGGCTCAGCTCGACCGGCTCGTTCTGCCACGCGACCCGGCGGTAGACCTCGAGGTCGAGGTCGGTTCGGCGTGTCAGGACGACGGGCACGGGCGCGTCATTCTGACGGAGCGCGGGGCCGGTGCCCGAGCCGTCCATTGCCTCCGCCCGTAGCCGTGGAGCCATTGGCACGGAATCGGCACGGTCGACCGGGCATTTTCGCGCTACGCTCGCCGCAGGGGAAAGGGGTCACACCCCCACCCTGGGTGGGGGTGTGCCGAAGCGAGATCCGCGTGCCGGCGCGGCGTCTTGCTCAGTGTGCCGGCGGCTCCCAGCCCTCGAGGACGGGCGGCTGCCAGTCCGTCCCGACGGTGCGCGAATCCTCGACCCACGAGCCCAGCTCCGGCTGCGGGAACTTGCAGTGCTTCTCCTTCAGCTGGATCCCGTACGAGTTGCCGGACTGGAGGTGCTTGACGAGCACCTTGCGCGCGAGCTCGTTCTCCCGGCCCTCGGGGATCGGGAAGTAGATCTTCAGGAACGAGTTCGAGTAGCGGTCGAACACGGCCGGGGTGCCGTCCTCTTGGAGCAGCTCGACGTCCTCGAGCCAGTTGATGTCCTGGCCCGGCGTCGCCGCCAGCAGGTCGACGTCCTCGACGAGAGTCACGTCCTCCTGGTACGGGAAACGGTGGCCCGCGAGCTCCTCGGCGTCGAGCTGCACTCTCTTGATCGGCTCGCCGCTCATCAGTCCATGCTCACTGGCAGGCGCTCGACCCGCGCGCGGTCGCGCACGGCCTCCTCCTCGTGTCGGCGCTCGATCAGCCGCTTGATCTCCGCGAGCGTCTGCCGCTCGGTGACGCCCGGGATGTAGTCCGTCCCGGCGAGCGGCACCTTCGCCATCGCCGCCGCCTCGACCGTCAACGCGCAGAGGTCCTCGGGCTCGAGCGAGTGGACGTTCGTCTTCCCGCACGCGCGCGCCAGCATCTGGACCTCGAGCGTCAGCGTGTGGAGGAAGTTGTAGACGCGCTCGGCGGCCTCGTCGACGACGAGCCGCTTGCGGAGCTCGGGATCCTGCGTCGTGACGCCGACCGGGCAGCGGCCCGTGTGGCAGTGGTAGCACTGGCCGGCGGGGACGCCGACCGTGCCCTCGTAGTCGGTGACGCCCGGGATCTCCTTGTTGCAGTTCAGCGCCATCAGCGCCGAGTGCCCGATCGCGACGGCCTTCGCGCCGAGCGCGAGGCACTTGGCGACGTCGCCGCCGTTGCGGATCCCACCCGCGACGACCAGGTCGATCTCGTCCGCCAGGCCGACGTCCTCGAGCGCCCGCCGGGCCTCCGGGATCGCCGCCATCAGCGGGATGCCGGTCTCCTCCGACGCGACGTGCGGACCTGCGCCGGTGCCGCCCTCGGCGCCGTCGAGGTAGATGATGTCCGGCCCGCACTTCGCCGCCATCCGCACGTCGTCGTAGACGCGTGCCGCGCCGAGCTTGAGCTGGATCGGGATCTGGTAGTCGGTCGCCTCACGCACCTCCTGCACCTTCAGCGAGAGGTCGTCCGGGCCGAGCCAGTCCGGGTGCCGCGCCGGCGAGCGCTGATCGATGCCGGCGGGAAGCGAGCGCATCTCGGCAACCTGCTCGGTCACCTTCTGGCCCATCAGGTGGCCGCCGAGGCCCACCTTGCAGCCCTGCCCGATGAAGAACTCGCACGCGTCGGCCAGCATCAGGTGGTGCGGGTTGAACCCGTACCGGCTCTGGATGCACTGGTAGTACCACTTCGTCGAGAGGTCGCGCTCCGGCGGGATCATCCCGCCCTCGCCCGAGCAGGTCGCCGTCCCGGCCATCGACGCGCCCTTCGCGAGCGCCATCTTCGCCTCGAGCGACAGCGCGCCGAAGCTCATGCCCGTGATGTAGATCGGGATGTCGAGCTCGAGCGGCTTCTTCGCGAACCGCGCGCCGAGCACGGTCCTCGTCACGCACTTCTCGCGGTAGCCCTCGATGACGAAGCGGGTGAGCGTGCCCGGCAGGAACATCAGCTCGTCCCAGTGCGGGATCTTCTTGAACATCGAGAAGCCGCGCATCCGGTAGCGGCCGAGCTCGGCCTTCATGTGGATGTCGTTGATGACCTCGGGCGTGAAGATGTTGCTGCGCCCGAGGACGGTTCGCCGGGTGGGGGCGGTCTCGTCGGCCACTACAGCACCAGCTTTCTCTCGGACGGCTCGAGGTTGTCGTAGTTGTAGAGCTTCTTGCCGCAGACGAACTTCTGGAAGGCGGGCGGCCCGCCGAGGCCGTAGATCCGGAACTTCCGCTCGATCAGCTCGGTGTCGGAGTCGTCCCACTCGCCCGGCACGCAGTCGATGCCGAGCGACTTGACCTTCCCGGCCACGTAGATCTTCCCGTCGTACATCGAGTCGCCGAGCCCGGGGCCGACGTCGCCGCAGATGATCTGGCGGCCGCGCTGCATCATGAACCCGGTCATCGAGCCGGCGTCGCCGAGGACGATCACCGTGCCGCCCTTCTGGTCGATGCCGGTGCGGGCGCCGACGCGGCCCTTGACGACGACGTCGCCGCCGCGGATCGCAGCCGCCGTCAGCGAGCCGGCGTTGCCGTCGATCACGACGACGCCGGACATCATGTTCTCACAGGAAGACCAGCCGACACGGCCCGTCACGTGGATCTCCGGGCCGTCGATCAGGCCACAGCCGAAGTAGCCGAGCGAGCCGGCGAAGGTGATCCGGCAGCGTGTGAGGATCGCGACGCCGACCGAGTGCTTCGCGCCGGGGTTCCGCACGGTCACGTCGCGGACGCCCTGCTCGTAGAGGAGCCAGCGCAGCTCGAGGTTGATCTGCCGCGTCGTCAGGTCGTGCGCGTCGAACTCGGCGCGCTCGCCGTCGATCTCGGAGATCCGTGGTACGTCGGCGACAGGCTCCATCAGCCCGCGCGCGTCGTACGAGATCTGCCGTTCGCCTACCGCGTCCATACGAGGACCTCGCGTTCGTAGGGGTCGTAGGTGTCGATCTCGTGGTCGATGATCGCCCGGATCGCGATCTCCTCCGACGCTAGCGCGACCAGGTCGTCCGATTCGTAGAGGACGAGCGGCTTGGCGGCCATCTCGTCCTTCGCGACGCCGAGCGCGTCGTCCGTGACGCAGATGTACGTGAAGACGCCGTCGAGGTCGTCGAGGCTCCGGTTCATCGCGTCCTCGAGCCCCATCCCGCCCTGGAGCTTCTCGGCGAGGTAGACGGCGATGATCTCGGAGTCGCACATCGACTGGAAGCGGTGGCCGGAGCGCTCGAGCCGGCGCTTCCACTGCCAGTAGTTCGTCAGCTGGCCGTTGTGGACGACGGCGACGTCGGGGAACGGATACGCCCAGTAGGGATGGGCGCCCGAGATGTCGACGTCGGACTCGGTCGCCATCCGGACGTGGCCGATCGCGTGCGTCCCGCTGACCCGGCCGAGGCCGTACTGGTCGGCGACCGTCGCGGCGTCGCCGAGGTCCTTGACGATCTCGAGCGAGCGGCCGAGCGAAAGCACCTCGCAGCCGGGCACGTCCTCGAGGTAGTCGGCGAGGGCCTTCAGGTCGCCGTCGTAGCGGAGCCGCGCGCGGAAGGCGTACTCGTTGTCGCCGTGGAGCTCCTCGACCTCCGCGCCGAGGTCCCTGAGGCGCGCCTCGACCTCGCGCCGCTTGCGGGCGAGCCGCTCGTGGAACTCGAAGTCGCGCTCGTCGTTCGCGTCGGCGAGCTTGTAGCGGAGAAGGAGGTCGCCGTTCTCGCTCGGGTGGTAGAGCGCGTACCCGGTCGAGTCCGGCCCCCGGTGCTTCATCGACTGCAGCATCCGCGTGATCTCGTCGCCGATGGCGTGCTGCGCGCCGTCGCGGTAGATGATTCCGGCGATCCCGCACATCAGGGCAGCACGTCCAGGTACTCGGCGACGTCCCAGTCGGACACGGTCGCGCAGTAGCGCTCCCACTCGTCGCGCTTGTAGTGCATGAAGACCCGGTACATGTCGCCGGGCAGCGCGCGCTTCACGACGTCGTCCTGCTCGAGGGCCGCGAGCGCGTCGCCGAAGGTCATCGGAATCCGCTTCACCTGTTTCCCCGCCTCCATCGCCTCGTAGATGTTCCGCTCCTCCGGCTCGCCCGGGTCGACCTTGCGGTCGATGCCGTCGCGCATCGCGGCGATCAGCGCAGCGAGCGAGAGGTACGGGTTGACGGCCGAGTCGACCGTCCGGTACTCGAACCGGCCCGGCGCCGAGACGCGCAGCGCGGTCGTCCGGTTCTGGTAGCCCCAGTCGGCGAAGACGGGCGCCCAGAACCCGGTGTCCCAAAGCCGCCTGTAGGAGTTCACGGTCGACGCGGTGATCGCGGTCAGCGCGGGGAGGTGCTCCATGATCCCGCCGATCGCCCACAGGCCGAGCTGGCTCGGCCGCTGCTGGTCGTCGGTGTCGGGCATGAACGCGTTCTCCTCGCCGCGCCAGAGCGAGATGTTGTGGTGGCAGCCGTTCGCGGAGACGCCCATGAACGGCTTCGGCATGAAGCACGGGAAGACGCCGAGCTCGCGGCCGACCTGCTTGCAGATCTGCCGGAAGGTCGAGAGGTTGTCGGCGGTCTGCTCCGCGCGATCGAAGCCGAAGTTCAGCTCGATCTGGCCGGGCGCGTCCTCGTGGTCGCCCTGGATCATGTCGAGCCCGAGCTTCTGCCCGTACTCGATCACCTTGTGGATGACCGGCTGGAGCTCGGAGAACTGGTCGATGTGGTAGCAGTAGGGCTTCGTCACGCCCCGGACGTCGGGCGTCCCGTCCTCCTTCAGCTTCAGCCACATCATCTCGGGCTCGGTGCCGGCGCGGAGGTGGAGGCCGGTCTCGGCCTCGAACTCGGCCTGCAGTCGCTTGAGGTTGCCGCGGCAGTCCGAGGACAGGAAGCCGCCGGGGTCGTCTCGCTCCTCGCGGTTGCGGAAGCAGAGGCACCAGACGCGGGCGACGCGGGAGTCCCACGGGAGCACCTCGAACGTGTCCGGCTCGGGCAGGCCGACGAGCTCCGCGGCCTCCGGCCCGTAGCCGATGTAGTTGCCGTGCCGGTCGGTGAAGAGGTTCGCGGTCGCGCCGTAGACGAGCTGGAAGCCCTTGCGGGCGACGGTCTCCCAGTGCGGTGCAGGCACGCCCTTGCCCATGACGCGGCCGGTGACGGACGCGAACTGGTAGTAGACGTACTGGATCCCCTCGCGGTCGATCCGCTCGCGGATCTTCGCGATCTGCTCGTCCCGGCCTTCGCCCGCGACGAATCGTTCGAGGTCAGTCAGCGCCGTTGCCTCCGCCACAGCCATCCGCGTGACTCCTTTCGCCCGGGTCGCGTTAAGCTCTGATCCTAGAGGAATGGCGCGCGGCGCGGAAGCCCGAGGGAGCAACGAGGTCGACGGGCTCGCGCTCGCCCGCGACGTCGTCTTCGCGCCGCTCGCGGACGGGGCGCTCGTCGAGCAGACCGTGCGCCGGCTCGGCGAGGCGATCGGGCTCGGGCTCCTGGAGGTGGGCGAGCGGCTGCCGCCGGAGGCGGAGCTCGCGAGCCGGCTGGCGATCGCGCCGATGACGCTGCGAGAGGCCCTGCGGATCCTCCGCGAGGCGGGGTACCTCGAGACGCGTCGCGGGCGTGGGGGAGGGACCTTCGTCCGGCGGGCGATCCCGCAGGCGCCGGCGCGCGAGGCGCGCCGCCATCTCGAGCGGCTGACGGTGGAGGAGCTCTCCGACCTGATGGACTTCCGGGTCGCCGTCTCCGGCGCCGCGGTCGCGCTCGCCGCCGAGCGGCGGACGGAGTCGGACGTCGTCGCGCTCGAGCGGCTCGTCGAGCGAATGGCGGCGCTCGACTCGTTCCGGCCCTACCGGCGGCTCGACCACCGGTTCCACATCGCGGTCGCGTCGGCCGCCCGCTCGCCGCGGCTCGTCGCGGCCGAGACGGCGATCCAGGCCGACCTCGCGAAGCTCCTCCGCCTGATCCCCGAGTCGGCCGAGATGCTCCACGTCTCGAACGAGCAGCACCGCGAGCTGCTGGATGCGATCCGCGCGGGCGATGCCGACCGGGGACGCGGGGTCATGGAGACACACGTCCGGGGTACCGGCGACTTCCTCGTCGGCCTTCGGCTGGGCAAGCTCGCCGAGTCGGCGTAGGTGCGGCCGTTCGCGTCAGCTGATCCCGGCGCAAGCTCGAGCCCGGCAAGGCTGACGTCGAGGTTGCGCAACCGCCCGACCTGACGGGCGATCGCCGGCGTCGGGACGACGGGCTCGACGCCGAGGGTTTCGATCGCCGTCCGTCACCAGCCCCGGCCGGGATCGAACGGGGCGAGCTCCGGCGCGGATCGACGCTCGAGGACGAGCGGCGCGAGCAGCGCCGCCGTCGCGGGGGCGAGCGTCACGCCGAGCATCCCGTGGCCCGTCGCCAGGAAGACGCCGTCGAGGCCCGGCAGCGCGCCGATCAGCGGGAGGCCGTCGGGCGTCGCCGGCCGCAATCCGGCCCACGCCTCGACGGGGCCGTCCGTCTCCGGGAGCCAGCCCGCGAGGTACGGCCTCGCCGCCGCGAGCAGCTTGTGCCCGGCGCCGCGCGGGGCCGACGCATCGCGGGCGCCGAGCTCGAAGACGCCCGCGACGCGCACGCCGCCGTCGTAGGGACTCAGACCGAGCTTCGCCTCCGCCAGGTAGAGCGCGTGCGCCGGCGGCGTGCCCCGGCCCGGGACGGTGACGCTGTAGCCGCGGGCGCCGACCATCGGCACACGCACTCCGAGGCGGCGCAGGAGCGGCACCGTCGGCAGGCCCGCCGCGAGGACGACCCGGTCGGCCTCGTCGCGTCCGCCGCTCGTCTCGAGCCTGACGCGCCCGCCGCCCGACGCCAGCCCGCGCAGCTCGCACCCGATTCGCACCTCGACGCCGCCCGCGCGGAGATGCTCCGCCAGGCCGGCGGTGAGCTCCTCCGGCCGGACGAACCGGTCGACGCGCGCGTGCAGGCCGGCCGCGACCGACGACGCGTCGAGCGCCGGCTCGAGCTCCGCGAGCGCCTTCCCGTCGAGCTCGTCGATGTAGCCGCCCTCGTAGCCGAGCTCGTGGAGCCGACGGAAGATCGCGCGGTAGAGCTCGAGCCCCTCGTCGGTCCGGGCGGCGACGACGACGCCCGCGCTGTGCATCTCGAACCTGACGCCGGCGTCGCGGTAGGCGTCGAAGAGCTCGAGCGTGCGCCGGTTCAGGCCGAGCAGCGCGCGCACGCCCGCCTCGAAGCGCGAACGCGAGCAGTTCCGCCGGAACGACCAGAGCCACCGGACGAACGCCGGGTCGAGGCTCGGCCGGAGGACGAACGCGTCGCCGCCGGTCACGAGCTGCCGGAGCCCCTCGCGCACCATTCCCGGCGCGGGCAGCGGGTACGTGAAGCTCGGGCAGACCCAGCCGGTGTTCCCGCGCGACGTGCCGCCGCCGACCTCCCCGCGTTCGAGGACGAGCACGTCGGCGCCGGCGCGCCGGAGCTCCCACGCGCACGCGAGCCCGATCACACCCGCGCCGACGACCGCTACGCGCACGCTAGTCGCGCCAGTGCTCGTACCCGGCGCGCGCGCCGGCCGGCTCGCCGAGCACGGGATGCAGCGAAAGATCGGGCGAGTAGCGGCTTGCGGGCACCTCACGGCCGAGCGCCTCGGCGATCGCGCGAACGTGGTGCGGTGCGCCGCCGCAGCAGACGCCGAGGTAGCGGATGCCGAGGTCGCTCGCGCGGCGGGCGAACTCCGCCACCTCGAAGCGTGTGCAGACGAACGGGTCGAGCGCGAGCGGGAACGCTCTCGCGCCGCCCGCGTCGCGCAGGGACTGGAACGTCGGCTCCGCCGGCGTCGTCCGGTAGGGCACCGGCACCGCGGCGACGTGGCAGTCGACCGCCCGGCGGATCCGTTCGACGAGCGGCAGCATCGTCTCCGGACCGCGCGAGCAGTTCAGCCCGACGACGTCCGCGCCCTCGGCGGCGACCCGCCGGCAGGCGTCGACGAGGTCGTGGCCGTCGATCGTGCGGTCGCTCGTCGACGCGAAGTTGACCACCGCCGGCAGGCCGTGCTCCCGGATCACGTCGAGCGCGATCAGGGCCTCGCCCAGGTAGTCGTTCGTCTCGGACAGGATCAGGTCGGCGCCCTCCTCGACCGCCCAGCCGACCTGCTCGCGATACATCTCGCGGACGACGTCCCGGGAGGACGAGGGCGCCTCGGGATCGTACGCCCACGTGTTGCAGATGTTCCCTGCCACGAGCCCGCCGCTCTCGTCGGCGGCCTCGCGTGCGAGCCGGAGCGCCTGACGGTTCAGCGCCTCGAGCTCGTCCTCGCGCCCGATCGTCCGCAGCTTCTCGCGGTGGCCGTAGTACGTGAAGGCGACCAGGATGCCCGAGCCGGCCCGGGCGAACTCCCGGTGGAGCTCGCGAACCGCGTCCGGGAAGTCGAGGACGACCTCCGGCACGTACGGCCCGCTCTTCAGGTAGCCGCGGCGCTCGAGCTCGAAGAGGTAGCCCTCGGCGCCGACGACGACGCCCAGCTCGAGGCGTTCCAGCAGACCGGCCAAGGCGCTGATCCTACTCCGGCCCGCGTACTACTACCGCGGTCGTGCAGGGTTTAGAGTTCGCGCATGGCAGCCCCCGCCCCTCTCACCACCGCTCCTCCGGCCGAGCTTGCGACGCTGGAGTCGATCGCGCGGCGCGTGCTCTGGCTGGCCGTGCGGATCGTCGACTACGCGAACCGCGAGCGGCCGAAGGGCGACCCGCTGAAGGTCGGCGGCCACCAGGCCTCGTCGGCCTCGATGGTGGGTCTGATGACGGCGCTCTACGCGGTCGACCTCGCCGCCGAGGACCGGGTGTCCGTCAAGCCGCACGCCTCGCCGGTGCTGCACGCGCTCGAGTACCTGCTCGGCCGGCTCGACCGCTCGTACCTGACGCGGCTCCGCGACTTCGGCGGCCTCCAGAGCTACCCGTCGCGGACGAAGGACCCGTTCGCCGTCGACTACTCGACCGGCTCGGTCGGCCTCGGCTCTGCCGCGCCGCTGTTCGGCGCCCTCGCCGACCGCTACGTCGAGAACCACTTCGGCGTCTCGACGGGCGGTCGGTTCATCTCGCTGCTGGGCGACGCCGAGCTCGACGAGGGGAACATCTGGGAGGCCGTGATGGAGCCGCTGACGCGGCGGCTCGCGCGGGCGCTCTGGATCGTCGATCTCAACCGGCAGAGCCTCGACCGCGTCGTCCCGGGGATCCGCGCGTCCGAGCTCGAGCAGCACTTCCGCGCCGCCGGCTGGAACGTCGTCGAGCTGAAATACGGCCGACGCCTGCGCGACGCCTTCGCGCTCGACGGCGGCGAGCTCCTGCGCCGGCGGATCGACGAGATGCCGAACCAGCAGTACCAGGCCCTCTTCGCCGCCGACGAGAACGAGGTCCGGGCCGCGCTGCTCGACCGGCTGAGCGCGGAGGAGCGGGCGCTTCTCGAGACGGTGCTCGAGCCGTATGCGGGCGGCCTTCGCGCGCTCGTCTCCGACCTGGGCGGCCACGACCTCGGCGACGTTCTCGACGCGCTTGCGCTCGCGCGTGCGGAGACCGAGCGGCCGAGCGTCGTCTTCGCATACACGATCAAGGGCTACGGCCTGCCGATCGCCGGTCGGCCGGCGAACCACTCGGCGCTCCTGACGGGAGAGCAGATCGACCGCCTGCGCGAGGAGTCCGGGCTGACGCCGGAGACGGAATGGGACGCATTCGACGGGACGAGCGACGAGGGCCGGCTCCTCGCAGCCGCGGCGCGCCGGCTCGAGCGCGGCGAGCGCCCGCCCGCCGCTCGCGTCGAGATCCCGGCGACGCTCTCGGGCCCGGCCGCCGCGCCGACCTCGACCCAGGCCGCGCTCGGCCGCACGCTGCTCGACCTCTCGCGCGTCCCCGGCCTCGCCGAGCGGCTCGTCACGGTGTCGCCGGACGTGTCGGTCTCGACGAACCTCGGCGGCTGGATCAACAAGGTCGGCGTCTACGCGCCCGAGGAGGAGCCGCTCTACGACCGGATGGAGGACTCGCCGCTGCGCTGGCTCGTGTCGCCCGCCGGCCGCCACGTCGAGATGGGGATCGCCGAGATGAACCTCGTGCTCGCGCTCGGCCAGCTCGGCCTGACGTGGGACTTCCAGCGCGAGCCGCTCTTCCCGATCGGCACGCTCTACGACCCGTTTGTGATGCGCGCGCTCGAGGGGATCGTCTACTCGGTCTACTCCGGCTCCCGGTTCGTGCTCTGCGGCACGCCGTCGGGGATCAGCCTCAGCCGCGAGGGCGGCGCCCATCAGTCGCTGAACACGCCAGGGATCGGGATCGAGACGCCGGGCCTCGCGTACGCGGAGCCGTGCTACGCGCGGGAGCTCGAGTGGCTGCTCCTCGACGGGCTCGCGCGGATGCAGGAGCCGGACGGCGAGGCGCTCTACCTGCGCCTCTCGACGAAGCCGATCGACCAGTCGCCGTTCGAGGCGGCGGCCGCCCGGGCCGGCGGCGACGCGCTCCGGCGCGACGTGGTGGCCGGCGGCTTCCGGCTCCGCGAGCCCGGCGAGGCCGACGACCGCGTGATCCTCGCCGCGTGCGGCGCGATCGTGCCCGAGGCGCTCGCGGCCGCCGACCTGCTCGCGGACGAGGAGGGCGTCGAGGCGCTCGTCCTCTGCCTCTCGTCGCCCGACCGGCTCTACCGCAGCTGGCTGGCGGCGCGCCTGCGGCCGCTCGAGGACGGCGGCTCGCCCGGCGTCTCGCACCTCGACCGCCTCGTCCGCGAGGACGAGCGCGGTCTGCCCGTGGTGACCGTCGTCGACGGCGCCTCGCACGCGCTCGCGTTCCTCGGGTCGGCCCTCGGCGTGCGCTGCGTGCCCCTCGGCGTCGACCGCTTCGGCCAGACCGGCTCGCAGCCGGAGCTCTACGCGGAGTACCGCATCTCGGCGGACGCGATCGCGACCGCGGCGCTCGTCGCAGCAGAATAGTTCCGATCCTTGCAAACTCCCCGAGAATGTGCCAAGGTGCACGTGCTGCGGCGTGTCTACGATCGAGAGGGAGGTCGCGATGACGGCACCCGTACTGGCGCCGCCTGCGAAGAAAGCGCCCGACGTCGCCTTCAGACGCCTGCTGTTTCCCGCCGACGACCCGCAAGGACGCGGGCCGACGACCGGGGACGACGTCAAGGCGGTGAAGATCGTCGTTTCCCGCCTCGGCTTCTGGCCCTTGCAGGAGTTCGACAAGGTGATGAACAACCAGTTCGCCCACGGCACCGGCACCGCGATGGAGACGAGCGGCCTGGAGGGCCTCCAGCAGTCGCTCGGCGTCGAGGTGGACGGCGTCTACGGCGAGGAGACGCACGACGCGACACTCAAGGCGATCGTGCCGATCGGCCGCCCGCACGCCGGGGAGTGGGCATGGGACGGGCACGCGATGGCGCTCTACGAGAGCGCCGTGCCGCATCCCGGAGGCGCGCCGCCGATGCACGGGTCGGCGCAGGTCCAGGCGCACGCCGAGCACATCGTCGCGTCGATCTTCGACTGGTGGGAGTGGATGGTCGAGCACACGGCCGAGATCGGCTATCGGCAGTTCCGGCCGCTGACGCAGATCCGGGACCACCAGCACCCGCCGAACCTGCCGTTCGACGAGGACTGCTCGTCGGCGTTCGTCTACTGCGCGTTCCTCGGCGGCGCGCTCTCGCCGGACCAGGGGAACGGCTATACCGGCTTCGGGAACACCGACTCGATGATCCGCTTCGGCATGCGGATCGAGGAGGCCGACCTCGAGAAGTTCTGCCGCGACCACTACGTCGCGGCCTTCTACGGCTCGAGCGTGTCGGACACCGAGCACATGACCGCCGTCAGGTCGAGAGACCAGGTGTACTCGATGGGACGCGAGGAGGCGCCGGAGCGGCACGACTCGTTCCGGTACCGGAACGACTTCCTCCAGCTGCGCGCGTACGAGGTCGTCTAGACCACCGGATCGGAATCGGCCGCCGCGGCCCGCGGCGGCCGATTCCGTACTTCTCCGAACCGCGATCAGCGCCCTCGCCGATTGCGCGCCCGGGCCGGGCCGACGACGCTTCCTGCAACGACCCGAGGAGGCACAAGTGAACCGGAAGAAGATCCTGATCGCCATCGACGGCTCTCCCGCTGCCGACGCCGCCGTCGACGCCGGCCTCGAGCTGGCGATGGAGCTCGGTGCGCCCGTGCGGTTCGTCCACGCGTCGTCGCCGCTCGCCGAGCACCTGTTCGAGCTCGAACCCGAGGAGGGGCCGAGCGAGAAGCAGATCCTGGCGACCGACGGCATCCTCGCGGAGGCGTCGCGCCGCGCCGCGGACCGGGGCGTCGCGTCGGAGGTCGAGCTGATCGCGAACGGCAGGCCCGCAGGCGACCTCGCGGCGACGATCGCCGGGATCGCGGCCGGCATCGACGCGGGGATGATCGTCGTCGGTTCCCGCGGCCTGGGCACCGTCGCCGGGACCGTGCTCGGAAGCGTCTCGCAGAACCTGATCCGCTACGCCGCGCAGCCCGTCCTGGTCGTTCACGCGCCGGCCGCGTAGCTCGCGGCCGGCTTGAACGTCGTTCGCCGCCATGTCATAGTCGTCACAGGGATAGGCGGCGAGGGAGAGGAGCAAGTCAATGCGGCAGGCGTTTGCGTGCGCCCTTTTGCTGGCGGGGCCCGGTTTGATCTGGACCAGTGGTGGCTCGGCGCGTGTCACCGACGCGACGCCGGTCGTGTCGATCGGCGACGCGGCGATCGTCGAGGGGAACGACGGCCTCGCGACGGTCACGTTCCCGCTGACGCTGTCGGCGCCCGCGCCCGCAGGCGGCGCGACCGTCGACTTCGCGACCCGGGCGGGCAGCGCCGCCGCGGTCGTCGACTTCAAGACGAAGTCGGGAACGGCGACGTTCGCGGCCGGCCAGACCTCGGCCAACGTCGGCGTCCGCGTGGTCGGCGACACAACGTCGGAGGGCAACGAGCAGTTCTACGTCGATCTCACCAACCCGTCGGCGGCCGTGATCGGGCGTGCGAGCGGCACCGGCACGATCGTCGACGACGAGGGCGACGCCTCGGGGCTGTCGCTCGGGAACGCGAAGATCGTCGAGGGAGACAGCGGTACGCGGCTGGCCGCGTTCACGATCAGGCTCAGCGAG